>OLQK01000014.1_pt1 | contig 206211 bp, 156 predicted proteins | sample 1672501 | NCBI WGS metagenome assembly OLQK01 (sample SAMEA3136693, study PRJEB25190) | human gut metagenome | biome: human gut; feature: human-associated habitat; material: faeces | place: Austria | collected 2013
TTTGGCATGGGAGCCTCCCAACCTCGTTGCGGCGCGGCTGCGCCTATGGCACTTCGACATCATTGTCGCAGCCCCGACCCGCGGTCACGAGCGGGGGCTCCTGTCTTTTTAGTGCCCTCGGATTGGGTCATAGTGTCTGTCCGCGCCTAAACATCGGCGTTGCCGGGCCGGCACTTGGGGACGTTCCTTTTCTGCCGGCACCTGGGGACACTCCTTAGCCGTTGGGGGCGTTCTTAAACGACTAGTCTGGGCGGCGGCCGTGTGCTGCTGTCCGCGTGGCGGCGTATAATCGGCGGCAGATGACTTGAACGTTAGGAAACCATGACCGATAGCATGCAGCAGATGGCGCTCGACACGCTCGGCGCCTATTTTGGCTACACCTCGTTTCGCCCGGGACAGGACCGCATGGTCGATGCGATCCTTGCCGGTCGTGATGCGCTGGGTGTTATGCCCACGGGCGCCGGCAAGTCCATTTGCTACCAGGTGCCCGCGCTCATGCTGCCCGGCATCACCTTTGTGGTGAGTCCGCTGCTGTCGCTTATGGAGGACCAGACCCGTGCGTTGCTCGCGGCGGGTGCGCGACCCAGCTATCTCAACTCCAGCCTTACTCCGGCCCAGCAAAACACCGTGCTCAAGCGGGCGCGCGAGGGCCGCTACCAGCTTATGTATGTGGCGCCCGAGCGCTTGCTCGAGCCGCGTTTTTTGGCCTTTGCGCAGGAGGCTGCGGGTTCCGCCGGCATTGGCGTGCCGCTCGTGGCCATTGACGAGGCCCACTGCGTGAGCCAATGGGGCCAGGATTTCCGTCCCGCTTACCTGCAGATTCGCGAGTTTATCGATTCCCTGCCGCAGCGCCCCATCGTGGCGGCCTTTACCGCTACGGCGACCGAGCGTGTGCGCGCGGACATTCAGCAGATGCTTGGCCTGCAAAACCCCGCGACGGTAGTGACGGGCTTCGATCGCAAGAACCTCTACTTTGGTTGCGAGGAGATGGGCGACAAGGCCAAGACTGCCTGGGTGCGCGACTACGTGATCGCGCATTCGAGCGAGAGCGGCATCGTGTATTGTTCGACCCGCAAGACAGTTGATGCGCTGGCGGGCGAGCTTGCCGAGGCACTGGGCCCCAGCGGCATTCGCGTTGGCCGCTACCATGCCGGCATGGGCAACGACGCCCGTCGCCAAAGCCAGCGCGCCTTTATCGACGACGATATCCAGGTGATGGTTGCCACCAACGCCTTTGGCATGGGCATCGACAAGCCCAACGTGCGCTACGTGATCCACAACAACGTGCCCGAGAGCATCGAAGCCTACTACCAGGAGGCGGGCCGCGCCGGCCGCGATGGCGACCCGGCCAGCTGCTACTTGCTGTGGAACGGCAACGATTTTCGCATGCGCCGCTTTCTGATCGACCGCGGCGATGCTGCCGATGAGGCGCTCGACGACGAGCAGCGCGCGTGGGCGCTCCAGAATCGATATCGTCTGCTCAGCCAGATGGAGGGCTATTGCAATACCACCGGCTGCCTGCGCGAATATATGTTGCGCTACTTTGGCGACGAGGCCGCGGCCGAGCATGCTGCCGCGGCTGGTGCGGGCGCCACCGCCACGGACGACGTCGAGAGCTGCGGCAACTGCAGCAACTGCCTCACGCAGTTCGAGGTCGAGGACGTCACCGATATGGCCCGCGCTGCCGTGCGCTATGTGGCCACGCGTCCCATGCGCTTTGGCAAGTCGCTCATCGCCGATGTGCTCCACGGCGGCAACACCGAGCGCATTCGCCAGATGCATCTGGACGAGGACCGCGGCTACGGTGAGCTGTCGAGCGAATCGGTCGGGCGCATCAAGGACATCATCGGCCAGCTGTGCGGCCGCGGTTATCTGGCCACCTCGCAGGGGCAGTACCCGGTCGTGGGGCTGGGTCCGCGTGCCGTCGAGGTCGAGGATGAGGCGTTTGCCTTTACCGTTAAGCGTCGCGCGTCCAAGCGCAAGGCCTCGGCCCGCGCCCGCCGCGCCGTCGATCTGCTGCGCGAGGAGGCCGAGCTGGATCAGCGCCCACGCGTGGGCGACGATGCCGAGCTGTTCGAGCGCCTGCGTGCCCTGCGCAAGGAGATCTCGACCGAGCTGGAGATGGCGCCGTATATGGTCTTTTCCGACAAGGCCCTGCGCGGTCTGTGCCGCCTGCGTCCACAGACGCGCGACGAGCTTATCCAGGTCAACGGCATTGGCGAGAAAAAGGCCGACGCCTTTGGCGAGCAGTTTATGGCGGCGATTGAAGAGTTTGAGTCCGAGCATGCACGGGATGGAGCGTAACGATGGCATTCGACGATAAAACCGAGCGCACTGAGGTATCCGCCGTTCCGCTGTACCAGCAGGTTATGGACGACCTAAAGGGCGAGATCGCGCGTGGCGTGTACGCATCCGGCTCGCGCATTCCTTCCGAGATGGAGCTCGCTAAGTCCTATGGTGTGGGACGCGTCACCGTGCGCCGCGCCATCGAGGAGCTGTCGCGCGCGGGGTATCTCAACCGCCAGCAGGGGAGGGGCACGTTCGTGTGCGCGCCCAAGCTCAAGCGCAAGATTGTCCAGAAGGGTGACGTTCAGAGCTTTTCCGAGGGTTGCGCCGCCAACGACATGGTGGCCGGAGCACGCCTGGTGTCGCGCACGGTGGTTGCGGCGACGCGCGAGGACGCGGCGTTTTTTGGGGTGGAACCCGGCTGCGAGCTCATCGTGGTCGAGCGTGTGCGCACGGCAGACGGCGTGCCCGTCATGCTCGAGAACAACGCCTTTGTGCTGGCTGACCATCCTTATCTGCAGACGCTTGCCGACGAGGACCTCACCGATAACTCAATCTTTGCGCTCGTTGCCGAGCATTCGGGCCGCGCGCCGCTCAAATCCGACCCTTGTACCGTGGAGATTGCGCTTGCCGACGCTCAAGTCGCGCCACTGCTCGAGATCCCGATCGGTGAGCCACTCTTCTATATGGAGGCGTACTTTACCGATGCGGACGAGCGGCCCTTGCTGCTTGGGCGTCAAAAGATCGTGGGCTCGCGCTACGTGTTCGACATCTAACATCCACAGATAGAACAACATAGAACAAGTTTGGCGAAATGGCTTCACGAGCGTCATCGTGCGTGCTATAAATAGGACAACATAGAACGACAGCAGGTACGATCCGCCGTCGCTCAAAGCCGCCCCACAAGGAGGAACATCAGGATGAACGCACATGATCTGGTTCAGGAAATCATCGAGCGCAAGGGCAAGATTGAGAACGTCTTTTGGATTGCTTGTGGCGGTTCGATGATCGACCTGATGCCGGCCAACGAGCTGCTCAAGCGCGAGGCCACCACGTTTACCTCGACGGTCTACACGGCACGCGAGTTTTGCCTGATGGCCCCCAAGAGCCTTGGCGAGAAGTCGCTCGTTATTGCCTGCAGCCACAGCGGCAACACGCAAGAGGTCGTCGACGGCTGCGAGATGGCGCTGGCTGCCGGCGCCGAGGTCGTGGCCATGACCGACTGCGAAGGCTCCAAGATCGACAACGGCAAGTGGACCACCTGGGTCTATCCGTGGGGCGAGGGCGTGCCGCAGGCCGAGGTTCCGCAGGGCATCGGCGTCCTGATGGCTGCCGAGCTGCTCGACCAGCAGGAGGGCTACGAGGCGCTCGCCGACATGTACGCCGGCCTCAAGCAGATGGATGCGCTGTTGCCCGCTGCCCGCGAGAAGGTCAACGCCGAGCTGGGCGATCGCTTTGCCGAGCTCTGCCAGCAGCACAAGTTCTTTTATATCCTGGGATCCGGCCCCAACTTTAGCCAGACCTACGCCATGGCCATCTGCTCGCTCATGGAGATGCAGTGGCAGCACTGCTGCTATATCCACTCCGGCGAGTACTTCCACGGCCCGTTTGAGGCCACCGAGCCCGGCGTGTTCTACTTTGTGCAGCTGGGATCGGGCGAGTGCCGCCCCATGGAGGAGCGTGCGCTCGCGTTCCTCAACACGCACACCGATACGGTCATGGTGCTCGATGCACTCGAGTACGGCGTGGGCGAGGTGCCCGCCAGCGTGCGTTCGTACCTGGAGCCGATCTTCTTCTACAACATGAGCTGCGAGCTGCGCGCCGCACGCGGCAAGGTGTTTGACCACAGCCCCGAGGTTCGTCGCTACATGGGCATCGAGCAGTACTAGGTAACGGGAAAACCATTCACCTTCGATTCGCAAGGGCACTGCGTGAGTCAAAAAAGCGGGCCGCGCCGGGGATTTCCGGCGCGGCCCGCTTGGTATCGCGCTTCGATTCGCAAGGTTACGGCAGCCAGCGGCCTACTTTGCGTCGTAGGCCTCGGCGTCCCACCAGTCGAGCTGGGCGATGTTGTCGCGGATGTGCTGGCAGCTCTTGTGGAAGCCTTCGAGCTCGTACTCGGAAAGGTCGAGCGTGTAGACCTCCTCGACGCCCTCGGCACCGATCACGCACGGCAGGGAGGTAAAGATACCCTCCTCGCCATACTGGCCGGTCATAAGCGTAGAGGCCGAAAGCACGGCGTGCTCGTTGTGCAGCACGGCGGCGCAGACGCGCGCGGCGGAGTTGGCGACGGCGTACTCGGTGCACTGCTTGCCCTGGTAGGTCACATAGCCGCCCTTGCGTGCGAGCTCCTCGACCTCCATGTGGTCGAAGGCGTACTTGTCAGGGTTCTCGGCCTGAAGCTCGTTAAGGCTCTTGCCGGCGATGGTTGCGGCCTTAAAGGCGGCAAGCTGGCTAAAGCCGTGCTCGCCGATCATGTAGGCGTCGATGGACTTGGGGCTCACGCCGACCTTCTTGGAGATCTCGGTGCGCAGGCGGGCGGAGTCCAGGCCGCAGCCCGAGCCGATGATCTTCTTGGGATCGTAGCCGGTCAGGTGCCACAGCTCGGTGCACACGACGTCGCAGGGGTTGGAGATGCTCACGAAGATGCCGTCAAAGCCGGCGTCGACGATGCGCTTGGCAAAGGTGCGGGCGGCGTCGGTGGTAAAGAACAGCTCGCCGTCGCGGTTGCCGGCGGCCAGCGCGACCTTGCCGGCGGCGTTGACGATGACGTCGCAGCAGGCCAGCTCCTCGTAGTGGTCGTAGCAGTTGACGATTTTGGTGTTGTACGGGACAAACGAAAGGGAGTCGCGCAGGTCCTGGACCTCGGACGTCACCTTGGCCTCGTTGATATCGCACAGGTACAGCTCATCGGCAATGCCCTGCATGAGCAGGCTGTTGGCGACATGTGCTCCTACGTGGCCCTGGCCGACCACACCGATCTTACGCGTCTGGTACATATACGTATCCTTTCGGCCGAGTTTTTCGCGTCGAACCATTGTAGCGTCCTGCTGCCACTTTGCTAGGCTAAAGCGCCGTAGATTTTTGGACATGCCTTAATCTCTACTTTTGGAGTGATTTGGGCCGCTGACGGCATCGCTGGGCGATGTGCTCGCGCGGATGGGGCCGGTCGTTGTACCATAGCTGCAACTGACTCGTAAGGAGCATTCATGCCCATTCGCATTCCCGACGCCCTCCCTGCCGCCGCGCAGCTCGAGAGCGAGAACATCTTTGTCATGACCGAGTACCGCGCGCTGCACCAGGACATCCGTCCGCTGCGCGTGCTCATCCTCAACCTCATGCCCACCAAGATTGCCACCGAGACGCAGATCATGCGCAAGCTCTCCAACACACCGCTGCAGGTGGAGGTGGACCTGCTGCGCACTAAAACGCACGAGGCCACGCACGTGAGCGCCGGCCACCTGGAGACGTTCTACCGCACGTTCGACGACATCCGCGACATCCACTACGACGGCCTGATCATCACGGGCGCGCCGGTGGAACAGATGCCGTTCGAGGAGGTCGACTACTGGCCCGAGCTCTGCCAGATCATGGATTGGTCCACCACGCACGTGCACTCTACGCTGCACATTTGTTGGGGCGCGCAGGCGGGGCTCTACCATCATTACGGTATCCAGAAGTACGACCTGCCGGCAAAGGCGAGCGGTGTGTTCGAGCATTATCTGGTGAAGCCGCAAAGCCCGCTGGTCCGCGGCTTTGACGACCATTTCTATGCCGTGCATTCGCGCAACACCGATGTGCGCCGCGAGGACGTAGAGGCCGAGCCGCAGCTTGAGGTCGTGGCCGTGTCCGACGAGGTGGGCCTGTACATCGTCAAGTCGACCGACAGCCGTCGCTTCTTTGTCTTTGGCCATCCCGAGTACGATACCGACACGTTGCGCTTGGAGTACGAGCGCGACGTGAAGCGCGGACTCAACCCCCAGGTTCCGGCGCATTACTTCCCGAATGACGACCCCACGGCCGAGCCGCGCAACGTCTGGCGCAGCCAGGCTCAGTTGCTCTACACCAACTGGCTCAACTACTACGTCTACCAGACCACGCCCTACGACCTGGCCCGCGCCGGCGAGGAGCACTAGGCCGTCGGGAGGTGCGCCAGCCGTTAGGCGCTGACGATGTGGGGCAGCGGCAGGTCGTGGGCGTCGGTGGGAACGTGGCCGACGCGCTGTTCGTCAAAGGCGATGCCGACGATTTGACATACGGGCGAGAGCATGGGCAGGTAGCGGTCATAGCAGCCGCCGCCGTAGCCTAGGCGCGTGCCGGCGCGGTCGAATGCTACGAGCGGCATGACGATCATGTCGAGAGCTTCGGCAGGCACGATAGGGAAGCGGCCGCTGTCGATGTTTATGGCCGCGAAAGCCCGTGTGGGGTGGGCGATAAACGGAGCCGCGGACGCATCGTCGGCGGCAACTGCCCGCATGCACATGCGCTGGCCACAAGCTGCGGCATCAATTGCCGAGAGCATGCACGGATAGGCCACGCGCCAGCCGCGTTTGGCGGCCGCAGCGGCAAACGCGGCTGGGTCAACTTCGGAGCCCATCGCGGCATAGATGGCAACGGTGTGCGGCGCCGCGGCATCCAAGCGATCCAACAGCTCAACAAGCCGCGCGCAGATAACGGCAGACTTCGCTGCCCGCAAGTCCAAATCAAGAGCATCGCGCCGAGCAATCACCGCCCGCCGCAACTCAGCCTTGTCCATCCCGGCCCTCTCTCCCAAACCTACCAAAAAGGGACAGGTTTATTTTGGCAGGTTTTATCTGGGTAAACACCCAAATCACCATACAAACCATCGCAAAGGGGGCAGTTCATGGACACCTTCGTGGGTTTTGACGAAGAGCGGGTGTTCGCGGCGGTTTGTCTCGATCTGTAACAGTAACTCGGCAAAATTGGACCTAGATGTTACAGATTGAGACAAAGGGCCGGCGTCATCCGGAAACGTCTCGATTTGTAACATCTGGAGCCAATATTGCCGCCTTAGCGTTACAGATCGAGACAAATCGGCAGACTGCGGCAAAAGAAAAAGGTAGATTCTCGGGCATGTCCCAAAAATCTACCTTGGTGCCTTAGCCCAGCAGGTCGACTACGTTGAAGCCGGCGTTGCTCTTGGCGATGACGTCGCGGCCGCCAAAGACGCAGGTCGGCGAATCGGCCGCGATGCGCGTCACGTCGGCGCCGAGCGAGCGAAGCTCGGCGGGCGTGGCGGCGAGCATTTGGGCGCGGCGCTCCTCGCGTGCGTGCGGATCGAGCCCGGCCAGGTAGGTCGTGTTGCGACGCTTGGTGAGCGCGTACGGCTTCACCGGCGCGTCCATGCCGCTCACGCAGCTCACGATAAAGCCCTCGAAGGCGGCCTCGTCGGGCTCAAAGCTGCCGAGCCATTCGCCTGCGCGCGCCACGCGCTCAATCGAAGGATCGACCGCCGGGTCGCGGTAGGTGTAGAACGCCGCCTGACGCTCGCCGGCCGCGCGGAATCCGCAGCCGTACGCGCCGCCCTTCACGCGGATCTCGTTCCACAGGTAGTCGTAGGAGAGTGCGTTGGCAGCAACCGCCCAGGCGCCCGTCACTTCGAGCCCCAAGCGACGCGGATCGCACGCGCTCGCCGCAAAGCAGATGTCGCTGGGGATGACAAAGGCCTCGTGGCGGTCGCGCGGCTTCGGCACCACGAGCGCGTCGTTGCCGGCAATGCCCGCCGCACCCGCGCCCAGCCCCAGGTCGCCCGCAGCATTCCAGTACGCGTCAAAGTCCTCATCGCTGCCGGTAAAGCTCGCCAGGCAGCCGTCGGCCACAAAGATACGACCTGCCAGCTCGGTAAGCTTGGCGCGCAGACCGTCCAGGCGCTCGTCAAAGTGTTCGAGCAAATCGCGCAGGAACAGATAGAAATCAACGCCCGAAAGCTGCTCGCACACCACGGCCGAAGGCGAGCTGTAGCTCATCGCGCGACCGAGTGCCGCCGAGTGACCGTTGTTGATAAACCCCTGCTCAAGCCCAATGCGAATCTGTGTGAGCACGTCGCGGACGCGGTCGGCGTCGGCATCCGCCAGCAGCGTGTTCGACCACACCTCGCGCGGCAGGCTCGCCAGCGCATTGATCTTCTCGGACAGGGCGCCGGCGCTCACCAGCAGGTAGGGGTGCACGCCGTCCACGTCGGGTTGGGTCATGACCTCGGTCGTAAAGCTCAAAAAGCCCAGCTTGCCGGCGAGCAAGTTGTCGAGCTCCTCGGCCGAGTGCTCGCTCGTGGGCAGCTGTTTGAGCAGGCGGCAGAGCAGTGTCACATAGGGCAGGTCCTCAAACGCGACGCAGCTCAGGTCGAAATACTGCATGGCGTAGGCCAGACGGTTGGTGGGGATGCCGTGGCGCAAGCAGGGGATGGGCGCGGTCGTGTCTACGACCAGCGGCGGCTCGGGGCGCGCCTCGCCAATGTCGGACACGCGCAGGCGCGGCAGCGTGGCCTTGGCCTCGGGTGTGTCTTCCGCCTCCTGTGCGGCACGCAGCGCAGCCGTGCGCTCGACCACGTCGGCCAGCTCGGCATCGGTCATGGCATCGCGCTTGGCTGCCAGCTCGGCAGCTTCGGCGCCCTCCGAACCCTCGGCGGCATTCACCGGCACCAGCTCGACCAGCGCCATGTGATCGTTCTGCAGCACCAGCTCGCGCAGCAGGTCCTCAAAATAGCTGCCGTCCAGCTCGCCACGCAGCTCCTCGTACACCGGGCCGTACTTGAGTGCCAGCGTCGCGGCGTCGTCATCGTAGAGCCAGGTGCTCAGCGCGTCGCACGCAATGGCCACGCCGTCAGCGATACCGTAGTCGCGCTGGCGCAGGTCGTATTCGTTGCTGCTGATGATGGCTTCCAGGCGCTCACGCGGAACGCCATGTTCGCACAGGTCGCGGCAGGCGTCCTGGAACACGCGACGCAGCTCACGCGCCACACCGGGCTGCGCGTTTTGCAGCATGATGAGCTCGTAGGGCTGCAGGCTCTCGGCCGCGGTGTAGCTCACCACGTTGCCGCCCAGACCGGCGGCCAGAATGGCCTTCTTAACCGGTGCTTCGTTGGAGCCCAGCAGCGCCTCGAACAGGATGTCCGCCGCGATCGTGCGCTTGCGGTCGAGCGCGCTGCCCAGCACCAGGCCCAGGCCCACCAGGGCGTTCTCGGGCGTGGTGGCCATCTCGATGCGCTTATACTCGCAGGTCACAGGCTCCTGCACGTCCAGCGGATTGGGCGCCAGCGCAGACGGGTCCTCGCCGGCGGCAACGGCGGCGTCCATGCGGCGGCTCGCGGCACTCGACTGCGACAGATAACGCTCGTCCAAAAACGCCAGCGCGCGGTCCACATCTAGGTCGCCGTAGAGCGTTATATAAGAGTTGGAAGGATTGTAGTGGCGCGCGTGCGTGTCCAGGAACTGCTCGTAGGTGAGCGCGGGAATCGCGCACGGGTCGCCGCCACTCTCGTGCGCATAGGCGGTGTCGGGATAGAGCGCGGCGTTGACGGCGTCGTCCAGCACGCTCATGGGGTCGGACAGCGCGCCCTTCATCTCGTTGAACACCACGCCGTTATAGCGCAGCGTGCCCTCGCGCAGGCTCGCGGAGCTGCCGTCGCCCTCGTCCTCGGCGCCCTCCGGCAGGTCCAGCTCGTAGTGCCAGCCCTCCTGCTCAAAAATGGTGGGCTTGGTATAGATGGCCGGGTTGAACACCGCGTCCAGGTACACGTCCATCAGGTTGTACAGATCCTGCTCGTTGGTGGTGGCAACGGGGTAGATAGTCTTGTCGGGGTAGGTCATGGCGTTGAGGAACGTCTGCATGGAGCTCTTGATCAGGTCGACAAACGGCTCCTTGACGGGGAATTTGGCCGATCCGCACAGCACCGAGTGCTCAAGAATATGGAACACGCCGGTGGAATCGGCTGGCGGCGTCTTAAAGCCAATGGCAAAGGCCTTGTTTTCGTCGTCGCACGCCAGGTACAGCAGGCGAGCGCCCGAGGCGGTGTGGCGCAGCACGTAGGCGTCCGAGTCGAGCTCGGGCACGGTCTCGCAGCGCTCGACGGCAAAGCCGTGGCAGGTGGTGCCGGGTGCCAGCAGCGCGGCGGCTGCGGCGCGCGGGTCGGTTGAGGTGGTGGGCATATGCAGTCTCCTTTGACGCCCCAGCGGGGGCGAATCGAGTCGAATCCTCGAGAGTATACCCATATGGGGCCCTCGACCAATCTGCCGGATGAGCGTGGATTTTCGGACACACGAGCGTGGAAATTCGGACGCCCATCAAATGAGCGTGGATTTTCGGACGAAATCGGCTGCCAAAAGCCCAAAAACCGTCCAAATATCCACCCTCATTTCCCGACCGTCCAAAAATCCACGCTCATCCGTCGCCCGCACATCTCTCATATCTCATTCGTCTCTAATACGAGAGATAACAGAAAGATGAGAGACAAATATGAGAGATAACAATGCTGCAAAGAGACAGGCAACCATGGTATTGTCTCAATATAGATTGTTTTACCAGCGAAAACATGTTTAAATGAAACAGATGACAGACATCTTATCTTTCATCTCTCACTCCTCTCTAATATGAGAGATAACAGAAAGACGAGAGATAACTGAGAGACGAAGGAAATCTATTCGCGGCATTCTTCGCAGAACCGAGCGAAAGGACGTGCAGATGAACGAAAACGAGCTGGCCGGTTTGCTCGAGTCTTTAAAGCGAATGGGTTCGGATGACCTTAGCGTCGAAGTAAAAGAGAGCGCCATGACGCTTTCCCGCGACGTATGGGAAACGGTCAGCGCTTTCGCAAACACCGCCGGCGGCATCATCGTGCTCGGAGTGAGCGAGCGCGCGGGTTTTGTCCCAGTTGCAAACTTTGAGACCGAGAAAGTGCTCAACCAATTCGTGGCGGGCATGGGCGATGCTGGCGGTCGCGGAAAGCTGGCCAATCCGCCCAAATACACCATTGAGCGCGTGGAGCTCCAGGGCACCGTGGTTCTGGTCATCACGATTGAGGAGCTCGACCCGTCGAGCAAGCCGTGCTATGTCATAGAGCGGGGCGCTCAAGGTGGCAGCTACAAACGCATCGATGACAAAGATGTGCCGCTTTCATCGACCGAGGTGCTCGCATTGGCGTCATACGGTCGAGCGACTCCGAGCGATCGCGATGCGGTGCCCGGCACGAGTGTGGGCGATCTCGACGAGTCGCTGGTCGACCGCACGATAGAACGCGCCTATTCGTTGACGCCTCGAGCGATGCGTGGTGCGACGGACAAGAAGACAAAGATGGAGCGCCTGAATCTCCTCGACTTCCAGGGCAATGTTACCAAGGCCGGCCTCCTTGCCGCGGGCGTTTACCCTCAGCAGTTCTATCCCAAGCTCTTCATTGATGTGGCTGTCCATGCGGGAACTCAAAAGGGCGCTGCGGGACCGCTAAGATTTATGGACCGCACAGTCTGCGAGGGCACCCTGGGCGAGATGATTTCGGATACTGTCGCGGCTGTCGCCAAAAACCTGCGCCGCACCTCGACCGTCCAAGGCATCTCGCGTATCGACTCGCTGGAGATTCCCGAGGAGGTCCTGCGCGAGGCAGTCGCCAACGCGGTTATCCACAGGGAATACGGGGATCGGTTCTGTGGGCAATCGATCGCCGTCGACGTTTTTGACGACCGTATCGAGGTGACGAATCCCGGCGGCCTTTATGGAGGGAAGACTCGCGAGAGCTTGTTTGACGGCAGCTCCCGATGCCGTAACGCGACGCTCGTGAAACTCATGTCGATTGTCCCGCTGCCGGATGGCGCAGGTTCGCCGGCTGAGGGCAATGGCTCGGGCATCCCGATGATGCTCGATGCCATGCGCGCGCATGGTCTGGCCGAGCCCCTGTTCTGCCCGGGGTTCGATCGGTTCAAGGTCGTACTTTACCGTTCAAAGATCGAGCCGGTCGATCATGGCGGGGACTTGATTATGACGGCGCTCAAGCGCTACGGCGAATTGGGGACGCGCGAACTGGCGGAGCGCACGGGACTCACGGTTTCCCAGGTCAGGGCACGCGTCAATGCGCTCATTGAGCAGGGCGAGCTTGAGCCGACGGCGCCGTTGACAAGCCGCAACCGCAAGTATCGACTGTCAGAGCGCGTGGAATAAATGCGTTAGTGGACGAGGCGACCCAATAATCGACCCTCAATTGGCGCCCACTAAGGTAAAGCGGTTGTTGCTCAGTCGACGGTGATGCTAAAGACTCGGCTTACGCCGGCATGGCCCCGAACCCGTCCATCAAGAACAGCCTAAGAACCAGCTTGATGACATATCCCGGTTTGACTTCAGCCGCGTCAAAGACGTGGCGCTCGGCGAGCTCGCTGCAGTATGCATAGATGTCGCGGATAAGGTCCGCGCCCGAAAGCGTAAACATGTAGCCTGCGTCCGAAAGCGCATTGGGTGCGGCGGGCAACTTGGCCATGTGGCAGAACGTTTGCAGGTCGGGCGCCATAACATTCTGGTAGTCGAGGTGGCCGCTGGCATCCTGTGCGGCAAGCTCCAATTGGCGCACAAAATCCAGCGCCGCCGCTAACACAAAGCTCGGCGTAGGCGCATTGACGTCCTGAGTGGTCGCCACAAGCCTGCCCGCCGCCTGCGTGACAAGCCAAGCGACCTCGCGCTGGCAACGCACAGCCTTGCGCGTAACCGGCTTGATGGACGAAGAAGAAACGCTCCCCTTAGGCGGATTCGAAGCAGCCATAAGACCCTCTCATGAACAATCCGGCCCAACAAGCCCGGATGAAACACGTGCTACATCAGTATACAGGGAAGTGGGGTAGCGGGGTACAAGCGCGCCAGCGGCAAACCGAGAGCATCAACGATGTGCCGATCGCGGAATGAGATCTCGTAATAATTGACTTCCGGCCATATTATTGAGGGGCATGACTCGCGTTCGTATGGTTGTAGGTGCTGGCGATGAACGACATTGACCTTGCTGTTCCGTTGATGGATGGACCAAGCTATGACCGCGCCTGCAGTCTCGTGCCTTCCGAATACGTTGAGGCATGGGAGTGGTTTCTGGGTGAGGAACAGCGCGGCGGCGTTTGGACCAGCCTTCCGCACCACACCAAGGAAGATAGCCCTCAGTATCAGTATCGTTTGAGAATTGGCTCGGACTTCTTTCCCGTAACGCGGGATTCAGGGATCTTCTGGCCGGGCCAGGATCGGGTGAAGCAAGATCCCAATAAGATCTTTGCGCTTTCGGTCCATAACTCTAAAAAGAGCTTCTACACCGATGTGCCTCCGCTCTATTTGGACGATGGCACGTGGGTCATTAAGTATTCGGTTCAAGCGCCAGGCGCCGTTGGTTCTCGAGACCAAGACTATAACCGTAAAATGCTCAACTGCATGGAATGTGGCGTTCCGGTCGGAGTCATATTTGCAACCGAGGTGGGCTACAAGGTGCTCGGCCTTGCGTTTGTTGAGCGGTTCGAGCCCGAAAACGGATGGTTTGTTCTGCACGGTCCTGTTCATAAAGGCGGACCGGACCCTCGTTTTGCACCCGACATGAGTTATCTGAAGCACATGCCCGTCGATATTGAGTTTGCCGGACAGGGTGCGACCGACGACGAAAAGGTCCGCTATGCGTTAAGGCGCGAGCGATTGGGGCAGCAATGGTTCCGCAAGCAGCTCGTTGCCGCCTATGACGGCCGTTGCGCGGTGTCGGACTGCGGCGTCAGCGAAGCTCTGGAGGCTGCACATATCGAGAATTACTCGGGACCCAAATCGCAGGTTGCCAGCAATGGCATTCTGCTTCGGCGCGATCTTCATTCCCTATTTGATGCTCACCTGATTTCGTTTGAGCCTGTTTGCGGCGAATATCGGCTGTGCGGATCGTACCTGCTGGATAAGACCGACTACGCTTCCTTTGCGGGTGCGACGCTAAGGCAGCCGAATGAGCGTCAGTGGCGACCCAATACGGTGTTTCTTGAGGCCCATCGCATTGAGTTCGATCGCTCGGAAAAGAAGCGTGAAAAGGCGGGGCTTCTGCCGTATTAGCGTATTTGGCTTTGGTATTCTTTGACGATCGTGTTGTTTGATCGGATCGCGTGGCGATACAATCTCGCGCACGCCCGCCGGTGCATGCTCTTCCTGTTTTGTATAGCGAGAGGGGAGCGTGTATGAGCTGGCGAGGCGATATTGCGATGGGGAAGTACGGAAAACTGCCGTGTGCCCTTATAGACAACAATATGTTTCCGAGCGTAGAGGTTGATTGCGGGTCGTTTGTCGTCACCTGCCCTTGCTGCGGCTCGCAAATACCGTGTCTCGATATTCGGTTCATCGATGCGCGCGACAGACTCAGCGACGAAGTGAGAAAACAGACAGGCGTTCATATGCCGGTGTATCCGGAGAAATGCCCTGTTTGTGGCCTCGATATCGTGTATGACGCCGGCGACGAGGGATAGGTGATGCGGAGGAGCTGGCTGTGAAGGCTTCTCCGTCTCTACAAATAAACCCCCTCACCGAGTTGCCTGTGGAACTCGGCGTGATGGTCGCGTGCCCAGGTAAAGAGCGCCTGGTCAAAGTCGGTGCGCGTGGTCGGGACGCCAAAGACGCCGGCAACTTCGACGCGTATAAACTCCAGTGCCGGCAGCTTGTTGATGGCAGTGAGGGCAAACGGGGACGAGGGCTCCTCGAACAGATAGCGGCTGCCTTGCAGCGCGTCGCAACTGGTGCACGTGTTGCCGAGCGACGGGGCTTTGGAGGCTCGCGCGCCTACGGGCTTGTAGCCGCAGCGCTTATGAAGGTAGTCGCGGATCTCGCCCGGCACGCAGCCAAGAGCGGGCACGATGGCGAGTGCGTTGGCGTTGGCCGTGTTGATGGCAATGTGCCCGGACTCGTTGGGCGCGTGCGCGATGGCGACGCTCTCGTCGTTATCGGTTCGATAGGGAATGCCGAAGGCCGCGACCGAGGTCTCTTTGTGACACTTCCAGCACTCGCGCTTGCCCAGTACTAGATATATATACGGCGCTGAGGGGTCGGATCGGTCAACACCGGGCAGCCACTCGGCAAAGGGCTCGGGGTTGACGCCGCCGGGTACATACCAGACCTTCTTGGTCCGGTCCCATTTGGCGCCCAGCGCCTTGGCTTCTTCTTTGTGCGAAAAGGGGACATCGAGCTCGGTGCGCATGGCGGCTCCTTGGTGCTGCAGGTGCAAGTGGCCCAAGGATACCGCAGGGCGCAGACATCGCGGCGTTTTGCTGAGAAGTTGCGGTGCGGACTGATTGGTTATGCCGATGGATATATCGGCAAGTAGATGGTCGGCTTTTGGCTAGTTGGGCGGTTGGAACTGCCGGCGGATTTGGCGACATAAAACAAAACAGCCCAGAGGACATAGCCTCTGAGCTGCGAACATTTGGTGGGCGTTAGAAGATTTGAACTTCTGACCTCTTCCGTGTCAGGGAAGCGCTCTCCCCCTGAGCTAAACGCCCGATCAAGGGTACGCAAGCGCGCAAGGGATAATATAACGGAGCCTGAACTCGGTGGCAAGAACATTTTTAAAAATCGCTTACATTGTGGAATTCGGGGGCTTTGTCATATCCATCTCAAAAGTGCCTGCTGCCGCGATTTGGCTGTCGCATAATGCAAGGCCATTGCGGTATCGAGCTATGGAAAGACGCCTGCGGAATTGTCCTACCGATAAGCGGACAAGCCTCCAGCTGGTGACTTCGCCGTGGTAAGGTAAGCCGAATTGTTTCCAGGCTGTTTCGGGGGAGTGGAATGAGCAAAGAGTGTGTCGAGCAGGTCGAAGGCGCAGGGGCTTCGGTGCCGATGACCGATATATCGAACATTGATGTGCCCGAGGGCACCGACGAGCTCAGCCGCAACACCCGTCGCGCCTGGCGCGAGCGCCTTAACGATGCGTCGTCGCGCAAGATGATCACGGGCGTTTTGGCTACGCTGGTGGGCGGTTCGTTTTGGGGCTTCTCGGGCACCAGCGCGAGTTTTTTGTTCGATACCTACCATGTCGATACGCTGTGGCTTATGAGCGTGCGTCAGATTCTCGCCGGCCTGCTCTTTATGGCTGTGGTTGTCACGCGCGACCGCGCACGCCTGGTCAAGCTTTGGACGACGCCCGCTGATCGCAAGCAGCTGCTGCTCTTTACCGCTTTTGGCCTGCTGTTCAACCAGTTTTGCTATCTTTCGGCCGTGCGCCTGACGAACGCCGGAACCGCGACGGTGCTCCAGTGCCTGCAGCTCGTTATCATCATGGGCTACGCCTGCGTGACCGATCGCCGCATGCCGCGTACTCGCGAAGTCATCGGCATTGGCCTGGCTCTGGGTGGAACCTTTTTAATCGCCACCGGCGGCGACCCCACCAGCCTGAATATCTCGCCGCTTGGCCTGGCAGCAGGTCTTATGTGTGCGGTCAGCGCCGCGTGTATGGCGGTGATTCCCGCCAAGATCCTGCCCGAATACGGCAGCCCCATCGTCACGGGCTCGGCAATGCTCACGGCGGGCGTGGTCTCGTGCGTCTTCGTGCAGCCCTGGGCGCATATGCCGGCGCTCGACGCTGCCGGCATCGAGGCGCTCGCGGTGTTCGTGGTTATCGGCTCGTTTTTTGCTTACATGCTCTATATGCAGGGCGTTAAGGACATCGGCTCGGTGCGCGCGAGCCTCATCGGAACTGTGGAGCCGGTTTCGGCGACCATCACCAGTGCCGTTATGCTGGGGACGGTGTTTTTGCCAACCGACCTTATCGGCTTTGCCATGATCATCGTGATGATGTTCCTCACGGTGTAGCTGGCACCGCCGCCAAGACAGAAAAGGTGTTGTGCCGCATTTTCGCCAATTGACGTCCGTGTCTGGAGTTTAGCTGTCGATGCTCAAAATGCCATAAACTAGTAATGTTATGGACTTTTTCATTGCGACTCAATTGCGAGGATTTCTTTATGGCTGGTAATCACTTTAAGGGCAGCGATAGCGGCCGCCCTGCAGTTCCGCCGCGTCCGAACGGGGCTGGTAAGGCCGGCACGCCGGGCGGCGCTGGACAGGGCGGTTCCGGTAAGCGCGTGTCCCCGGGCGAGACGGCGATGTTTACCGCTCTGTACGAGCAGTCTCAAAAGGCAAAAAAGACCGGCCGTGCAAGAGGGAATGTCTTTGCGGGCGGTGCAACCTCCGCGTCGCAGCCGAGCGGGGCTCCTTCGGCACCTGCGAACAGCGCAGGTGCTGCCAACGCCGCGAATGCCGCCGGCAACGTTAATGCCGGCAAGGCCGACAACAATACTCCCTCTGCCGGTGGCGCGGGGCTTACGGGCAACCTTGGCACGATCTACACCGGCGCCTCCGAGACTGGCACGTTCGCCCGCCTGGATGATAGCGGTGCCGAGTTTGCGGGCTCGGGTTCCAAGGAAGATTATTACGATTTTGGCTTGAACTACGGTAGCGACGCTTCGTCGAGTTCGACCTCTGACGGTCTGGTCCGTCATCGCCATCGCAAGGGCGAGCGCAAAAAGCGTCACACCGGCGCCATTATTGCCGCTGTAGTCGCGGTGCTTCTCGTTGCGCTTGGCGCAAGCGGCTTTATGCTGCTTAACTCGGCAAAGACCGTAAAGAGCGAAGCGAAGGAGGCTGTCGAGATCGTCGGTGGCCTTAAGGACAAGGTCACGTCGGGCGATTTTTCGACGCTGCCTGACGACGCGAAGAAGATCGATGAGCTCTGCAACAGCATGAAGGCGGAGACCTCGAGCCCGCTGTGGGCGGCGGCTTCGTTTATCCCGGTGTATGGCAGCGATATCAATGCGGCCCGCACCATGATTGACGCCCTGTCCGATGTCTCGAGCAATGCGCTGGTTCCCATGGCCGATAACCTTTCGCAGGCTACGCCCGGCAAACTGTTCCAGGACGGCATGATTAACGTGTCCGCGCTGCAGGCGGTCGCCGATTCGCTTTCCAGCAGCTCGAAGGTGTTCAAGAGCGCCAACGAGAAGATCCAGGGCATTGGCGATACTCATATTTCTCAGGTGACCGAGCTGGTCGATAAGGCCAAGGACGGCTTTGCCACCCTCAACGGTGCGGTTGACGCGGCGGAGAAGGTCGCCCCCGTCCTTCCCCAGATGCTCGGCGCCAACGGCCAGACGCGCAACTACCTTATGTACGCCATGAACAACGTCGAGATTCGTGCTTGCGGCGGCTTTGGCGGTTCGCAGGGCCTGATTTCGGTCACTGACGGCCAGATGTCGATTGGCGAGTTTGTTCCCCGCATTGGACTCAGCGAGGATGAGGCAGTCGAGAGCGTCGACGAAGAGGATGAGGCGCTGTTCGGCAACCACAGTAACCTGTACAACTCGGGCAATACCTATTCGCCTGATTGGCCCCGCAACTCGCAGCGTGTCGCCGCGCTGTGGAAGTCCCAGTATGGACAGGACGTTGATGGCGTCATCGGTATCGACCCGGTGTTCCTGCAGTATCTGCTGGGCCTGGTCGGTAATGTCTCGCTGCCCGACGGAACGGTTGTCGACGGCACCAACGCGGCGAAGGTTCTCATGCACGATGTGTATTGGAACTATCCGGTCGAGGAATCGGACGGCATCTTTGCGGCTGTTGCCAGCGCCGCCTTCGACAAGATTCTCGGTGGCATCGGTGACGTCGACGTTACAAAGCTTGTCGGTGCATTCGAGCGCGGTGCCGAAGAGGGCCGTCTGATTGCTTGGATGAGAAACGATGATGAGCAGAATGCCATCAAAGAGACGGGCATTGACGCTTCGCTGCCCGATCCGGATGATCCGAGTGCCGATCCCGTTGCCGGCGTTTACTTTAACAACCTGAGCTTCTCCAAGCTCGACTGGTATCTGAACGCCGACACGCAGATCGGCCAGGGCATCAAGAACGGCGACGGCACGTGCTCGTATCGCATCACCGTTACTCTGACGAACATCATGACGCAGGAGGAGGCAGGCAAGCTGCCCGACTACGTTGCGGCGAGCGCACCCGATGCCGCGCGTGACGACGAACGCCTGAATGTCTCGTTGTTTGCCCCGACGGGCGGCAACATCAGTGACCTTACGGTTGAGGGCACACAGTTTGGTCTTGGCGCCGCTACGTGGCATGGAATCCCCTTCTATTCGGGCACCGTTGACCTGCATGCTGGCGAGACGACGACGATCACGTATACGCTGACCACGTCGGCCGAGGCGGGGGACAAGCCGCTTACGCTGCGTCAGACTCCTACATGCCAGGCAGCTCGCGACAGCGCGTCGGCGTAGGGTTTTTCTGGTAGCGCAGATAATCGAGTACCATTTTGGGGCGGACAGGCAATCTGTTCGCCCCTATTTTGTAAGGAGAGCGCATGAAGTACTTTGGCACCGACGGCTTTCGCGGTGAGGCCAACGTTGGGCTGACGGTAGAGCACGCTTATAAGATTGGCCGTTTTGTGGGCTGGTATTACGGCGCCAACCGCGAGCGCAAGGCACGCGTGATCGTGGGCAAGGACACGCGTCGCTCGAGTTATATGTTTGAGGCGGCGCTGGTGAGCGGCCTGGTCGCGAGCGGTGCGGACGCCTATATGCTGCACGTGATCCCCACGCCGGGCGTAGCGCATCAGACTGTGGAAGGCTGCTTCGATTGCGGCATCATGATCAGCGCGAGCCACAACCCGTTTTGCGATAACGGCATTAAGCTCGTCAACAGCGACGGCTTTAAGATGGACGAGGACGTCCTGGAGCTCATTGAGGACTACATCGATGGCAAGAGCGAGGTGCCGCTGGCAACGGGCAACCACATCGGTGCCACGGTGGACTACATGCAGGGCCGCAACCGCTACATTGCTTCGCTCATTGCAAGTGCGAACTTTTCGCTGCAGGGCGTCAAGATCGGTATCGACTGCGCCAACGGCTCGGCTTCCTCGGTGGCCAAGCCGGTGTTCGACGCGCTGGGCGCCGACGTGCGCGTGATCAACGCCGCGCCCGATGGCTTTAACATCAACGTCGACTGCGGCTCCACGCATATGGAGCGCCTACAGCGCCACGTGGTGGAGCAGGGCCTGGATGTGGGATTTGCCTACGACGGCGATGCCGACCGCTGCCTGGCCGTGGACGAGCGCGGCCGCGTGGTCGACGGCGACCAGATCCTGTACGTGTGCGGCGTGTACCTGAACAAGCACGGGCGTCTCTCGGGCGGTACCGTGGTACCGACGATCGCCAGCAACTTTGGTCTGGTCAAGTCGCTGGAGCTTGCCGGACTGAGCGCCGTGACCAGCGGCGTGGGCGACCGTCACGTGTATGCCAAGATGCGCGAGGGCGGCTACAGCCTGGGCGGCGAGCAGACGGGCCATACGATCTTTGGCGATATCGAGCGCACGGGCGACGGCATTATGACCTCGCTGCGCGTGATGGAAGTGATTCGTGCCGAGCGCGAGACACTCTCGCAACTCACGGCTCCGTGCAAGCTGCTGCCACAGGCGCAGGTGGCCGTGCACGTGGCGGACAAGGACGCCGCGCTCGAGAACATGGGCGTGCAGAACGCCATCGCCGAGGCCGAGGCCGCGCTGGCAGGCGAGGGCCGCGTACTGGTGCGCAAGAGCGGAACCGAGTCGGTGATCCGCGTTTTGGCCGAAGCCCCCGACCAAGCCGCCGCCGACGCCGCCATGAAGCGCATCGCCAACGCGCTCGAGGCTTTATAGTTACGCGGTTTTACCAAACCGCGTAACTGCTCGACGCTGCAAACGGCCCCAAGCGGCAATCTGACGTTCAATTTCACCCGGCACTTGGGGACGTTCCTATTGTGCCGGCATGAAAGGAACGTCCCCAAGTGCCGGGTCTCTGGCTTAGATGAAAAAGGGGCGCCGCGGAACCAACCCGCGGCGCCCCTTTGCGGTGGCGTGTCGCCTAAGCTTTACAGCTCGTAGAGCGTGGTGAACTTGTCCTGCAGGTAGCTGCAGTAGTAGCGGGCATCGAACGCCATGCCGCAGGCGCCCTTGATGAGTTCCGGTGCGTCCTTGGCGCGTCCCCACTGCCAAATGTGCTCGCCCAGCCAGGCGCGGACGGGTGTCAGGTCGCCGCTCGCACAGGCGTCGGTAAGGTCGACACCGTCGCGGCACATGGCCGGCACAAACATGGCATCGTAGGCACTGCCCAGCGCATACGTGGGGAAGTAGCCAAACGAGCCGCCGCTCCAGTGCGTATCCTGTAGGCAGCCGTGCGTGTCGTCGGGAACGGGAATGCCCAGGTACTCATCCATAAAGCGGTTCCAAAGCGCGGGGATGTCCTTGGCCGTGGCCTCGCCGGCAAACAGCATGCGCTCGATCTCGTAGCGCACCATAACGTGCAGCGGATAGGTGAGCTCGTCGGCCTCGGTGCGGATCAGCGAAGGCTGCGCAATGTTCACGGCGTGGTAGAGCGCGTCTTCGTCCACGTTGCCGTAGACCTCGGGCGCATGGCGGCGCAGTACCTCGAGCAGCGGTCCCATAAAGGCACGGCTGCGGCCCACGGTGTTCTCAAAGAAGCGGCTCTGGCTCTCGTGGATGCCCATGGAGGTGCCGCCCTCCAGGCAGGTGCGCGCATAGGCGGGATTGACGCCCAGCTCGTACATGGTGTGCCCCGCCTCGTGGATGATGCTGTAGACGTTGGAGATGCAATCGTCCTCGTAGATGTGTGTCGCGATGCGCGCGTCACCCACGGCAAAGCCCTCGCTAAACGGGTGCTCGGTAAAGGCAAGCGTGGTGTCGTCCAGGTTCAGGCCGACGAGCTTCATCAGGTCGAAGCTCATGGCGCGCTGGGCGGCCTCGGGCACGCGGGCGTGCAAAAAGTCGGCATCGGGCTGCTGGCCGCGCTCGCCGATGGCGTGCACGAGCGGCACGACCGTGGCCTTGACCTCCTCGCAAAACGCGTCGAAGCTCTTGGCGGAAAGGCCGCGCTCGTACTGGTCGAGCCAAACATCGTAGGGGTCGCGCTTGGGATCCATGAGCTCTGCCTGATGCTTAAGTTGGGCGACGATTCTATCCACATAGGGCTCAAAGCTCGCCCAGTCGTTGGCCGTCTTGGCTTTGTGCCACACGGCGTCGGCCTCGCAGGTGAGCCTGGTCCAGGCATCGGCCTCCTCGGTAGGAATAACGCTTGCCTCGCGCTGGTCGCGGCCGAGCACGCGGATCTCGTCGAGCAGCTGCGGGTCGTCTACGTGTCCGCCTGCAACCGTCTCGCGCGCTAACGAGCGTACGAGCTCAACGGACTTCTCGCTGGTCAGTAGCTTGTGATGTTCGCCGGCAAGCGTGCCCATGGCGTCGGCACGGGCGGCAGCGCCGTTGGCAGGAGCAATCGTCGCTCCATCGAACTCGGCAATCTTGAGCAGGTACTCGCGAGTCCACAGCTTGCCCTCGAGTTTGCGGAACTTTTTGACGGCCTTGTCGACTTTAGCAGCCTTGACGCCCTTGGCAGCCTTTGCCACGGCGGCCTTGGCCTTCTTATCGAGTTTCTTTCCCATACCGCATCCTTAATCTCGCAGGCCGAGCGCCGCAGACGGGTGCACGGCCAGTTTGCACAGCTACCTGCCTTGTACCCAGCGCGAACAAAACGGAACGCGGCGATGCGCTCGCGAAATGTGTTATCCTATAGCCCAATGCGTTGACGGAGAGGGTTTTGCCCGCCGTGTCGCCGGCAAGAGAGGGAAGGTCATGGGCTGCAAGCCTTCCTGCGGTGGCAAGGGCCAAGCGTTCACTCCCGAGCAGCGACCTCAACGGGCGCGCGGCCGGTGGCAGCGAAGCTCCAGTAGGGAAGCCGTGAGCCTCGCGACAAGGGGCGCAGAGTGGGCACGGCGGGCCAGACATCCGCCGGGTCAAACAAGGTGGTACCGCGGAATTCAACCGTCCTTGGGCAATGTACATGCCCGAGGGCGGTTTTTTGTTACCGAACCGGGCCGCGTTTTCGCAACGTCAGACGGCGGCAGCCGCCTCGGCAAGCGGGGAACGCGAGAGACGAAAGGGAAGACATGAGTCTGATTGATGATCTGGTCAAACTCGAGGAAGAGGCCAAGGAGCTCGTCACTAGCGCCGACGACGCCGCCAAGCTCGAGGCTGCGCGCGTTGAGCTGCTCGGTCGCAAAGGCCGTATCACCGGCCTGATGCGCATGATGGGCAAACTCGCCCCCGAGGATCGTCCCATGATGGGCAAGCGCGCCAACGAGATGCGCCAGCTGATCGAGGGCATGCTCGACGAGCGCACCACCGAGATGAAGGCCGCCGCCCTCAAGCACGCACTCGAGCACGAGGCCGTCGACATCACGCTGCCGGGCATCCGTCCGCAGATCGGTCACCAGCACCTGATCAAGCAGATCATCGAGGAGGCCGAGGACATCTTCTGCGGCATCGGCTACACCGTCGAGTCCGGCCCCATGGTCGATACTTCCTACTACAACTTCACTGCGCTCAACGCCCCCATGGATCACCCGAGCCGCTCGGCCCGCGATACCTTCTACGTGGTCGATAACAACCCCGGCAGCGTCGCGCACCCCGAGGCTCACGCCCATGGCGAGTCCGACGTGCTGCTGCGCACCCAGACCTCGGGCGTACAGATCCACACCATGGAGTCGCAGAAGCCGCCCATCTACATGATCTGCCCGGGCACCGTCTACCGTCCCGATACGGCCGACGCCTGCCACCTGCCGCAGTTCAACCAGATCGAGGGCCTGGTCGTCGACGAGGGTATCACCTTTGGCGACCTGAAGGGCACGCTCGACTACTTTGTTAAGTGCATGTTTGGCGAGGACCGCAAGACGCGCTACCGTCCGCACTTCTTCCCCTTCACCGAGCCTAGCTGCGAGGTGGACGTGAGCTGCCACGTCTGCGGCGGCAAGGGCTGCAACTTCTGCAAGCACAGCGGCTGGATCGAGATCCTGGGCTGCGGCATGGTCGACCCCAACGTCCTGATCAACTGCGGCATCGACCCCGAGAAGTACACCGGCTTCGCCTTTGGCATTGGCGCCGAGCGCGTCGCGGCACTGCGCTACGACCTGCCCGACCTGCGAACGTTGATGACTGGTGACATGAGGTTCTTGAACCAGTTCTAGAACGCTTTCTTCTTAGTTGCAGTTTCCGGCTCAAAGCCGCATTTATGAAAGGAGACCAGTTAGATGCGCGTTTCTTACGACTGGCTCAAGACCATGATCGATATTCCGGAGGATCCCAAGACCCTTTCGGACGAATATATCCGTACCGGCACCGAGGTCGAGGCGATCGACACCGTGGGCGAGTCCTTCGACCACGTGGTGACCGCCAAGGTGCTCACCAAGATCCCGCACCCCGATAGCGACCACATGTATGTGTGCTCGGTCGACGTGGGTGACAAGAACCTCGACGCCGACGGCAACCCCGCCCCGCTGCAGATCGTCTGCGGCGCGCAGAACTTCGAGGCCGGCGACCACATCGTCACGGCCATGATCGGCGCTGTCCTGCCCGGCGACGTCAAGATCAAGAAGAGCAAGCTTCGCGGCGTCGTGTCCATGGGCATGAACTGCTCCGCGCGCGAGCTCGGCCTGGGCGGCGACCACTCCGGCATTATGATCCTGCCCGAGGATACGCCCTGCGGCATGCCGTTTGCCGAGTACGTGGGCTCGAGCGACACCGTGCTCGACTGCGAGATCACGCCCAATCGTCCCGACTGCCTGTCCATGATCGGCATGGCCCGCGAGACCGGCGCCATCTTCGATCGAGATTTCCACGTTGAGCTGCCCGCCATCAAGGCCGAGACCGGCCGCGCGACCGACGACGAGCTTTCCGTCGAGATTGCCGACGAGGGCCTGTGCGACCGCTACGTTGCCCGCATCGTGCGCAACGTGAAGGTCGGTCCGTCGCCCGACTGGATGGTCAAGCGCCTCAACGCCCTGGGCGTGCGCCCGCACAACAACATCGTCGACATCACCAACTACGTGATGATGCTCACCGGCCAGCCGCTGCACGCCTTTGACCTCGACACCTTTGCCGAGCGCGATGGCCATCGTCGCGTTGTGGTTCGCGCCGCCCAGCAGGATGAGAAGTTCACGACGCTCGATGGCGAGGAGCGCACGCTCGACGCCGGCATGGGCCTCATCACCGACGGCGAGCGCCCTGTGGCGTTGGCCGGCGTCATGGGCGGCATGGATTCCGAGATCGAGGACGATACCGTCGATGTGATGGTCGAGAGCGCCTGCTTCAATGCCGGCCGCACCTCGCACACCAGCCGTGACCTGTCGCTGATCTCCGACGCCTCCATCCGCTTTGAGCGCCAGGTCGACGAGACCGGCTGCGTGGACGTCGCCAATGTGACGTGCGCGCTTATCGAGGAGATCGCCGGCGGCGAGGTCGCCCCCGGCTATGTGGACGTGTTCCCCGCGCCCAAGACCATCGACAGCATCAAGCTGCGCCTGGCCCGCGTGCACGCCATCTGCGGTGCCGACATCGAGCCCGACTTTATCGAGCGCTCGCTCACCCGCCTGGGCTGCACCGTCGAGCGCGACGGCGAGGACTTTATGGTCACGCCGCCGAGCTTCCGTTCCGACCTGCCGCGTGAGATCGACCTGATCGAGGAGGTCCTGCGCCTATGGGGCATGGGTCGCGTCACGGCGACCATTCCGGCTGCCAAGAACCACATCGGTGGTCTGACGCGCGAGCAGAAGCTTACCCGCAAGGTCGGCGAGATCCTGCGCGCCTGTGGCCTCAACGAGACCACGACCTTTGGCTTTGCCGCCCCGGGCGACCTGGAGAAGATTGGCATGTCCACCGAGGGCCGCGGCTGCCCCGTGGTTCTCATGAACCCGCTGGTGGCCGAGCAGACCGAGATGCGTCGTTCGCTGCTGCCGGGCCTGCTGCAATCCGTGGCCTATAACGAGGCCCACGGCACGCCCAACGTGCATCTGTACGAGGTCGGCAGCCTGTTCCACGGTCGCGAGAACGCCAGCCTGCCCAAGGAGACCAAGTCCGTGGCGGGTGTGCTCTCGGGCCAGTGGAGCGAGCAGTCTTGGAGCATGAAGTACCGCAAGCTGCGCTTCTTCTTTGGTAAGGGCATTGTCGAGGAACTGCTCGCCCAGCTGCGCATCGAGAAGGTTCGCTTCCGTCCCGTCGAGGGCGAGGGCTACGCTTTCTTGCAGCCGGGTCGTGCGGCCGAGGTTCTGTCCGGCGGCACCGTGCTGGGCTGGGTCGGCGAGATTCACCCCAAGGCGCGCGAGGCGATGGGCATCGATGAGGTTGTCGTTGCCTTTGAGCTCGATCTGGACAAGCTGATCAAGGGTGCCCGCAACCAGGAGAACTACCGCGAGTTCTCGCAGTACCCGGCTGTTGAACACGACCTTGCTATCGTGGTTGACAACGCTGTGACCTGCGAGGATCTTGAGCGCCGTATTACCAGCGCCGGCGGCAAGCTGCTCGAGGGCGTGCGCCTGTTCGACGTCTACCGCGATCCCATCCGTATCGGTGCGGGCAAGAAGTCCATGGCCTTTGCGCTTACGTATCGCTCCGACGACCACACGCTCACCAGCGAAGAGGTCGAAAAAGCGCACCAGAAGATCGTCACCAAGGTGTGCAAGGGCGTAAACGGCGAGGTCCGCGGCTAGGTCCTGCGCTGGGGTATGGGTCAGCGGTGGCTGCTGCCGAGTCCTACGTGACTGCTATGCCCGGTATAAGGCACCGTTGAGCCTGCATATATGACACGCGCATTACATAACGGCGTGCTGCTTTGTCGGCAGTGCGCCGTTTTGCTATGATAGCCCGCGTCGTGTTACGAATCTGACATTACGTAACACTGGAAAGGTGATTCAAACGGCGTTGCAATTCCGTGCGCCGATAACCGGGAGGCGTGCATGCACATTCCAGATAATTATCTGTCCCCGCAGACCGATGCCGTCATGGCGGTGGCGATGGTGCCCGTTTGGGTCCACTGCATCAAGAAGGTGCGCGCCACGCTCGATCGCAAGCACATGGCTTTCCTGGGCATCTGCGCCGCGTTCTCCTTCTTGCTCATGATGTTCAACGTGCCGCTGCCCGGCGGCACCACTGGTCACGCCGTCGGCGGCGCGCTCATCGCGCTGTTGCTGGGCCCGGAGGCCGCGGCTATCGCTGTCTCGGTCGCGCTGGCGCTGCAGGCGCTGCTGTTTGGCGACGGCGGCATCCTGTCCTTTGGCGCCAACTGCTTTAACATGGCCTTCGTGCTGCCGTTTGCCGCTGCTATCGTGTTCCGTGCGCTCAACAGCCGTTTGCACGACAAAAGCTGGGGCACCTCGGTTTCGGCCATCGTAAGCGGCTGGGTCGGCCTGTGCCTGGCGGCCCTGTGCGCGGCAATCGAGTTTGGTATTCAGCCGATGCTCTTTACCAACGCTTCGGGCGCGCCGCTGTACTGCCCCTTCCCGCTGTCCGTGGCTATTCCGGCCATGTTGATCCCACATATGCTGGTTGCCGGCGTGGTCGAGGGCGTAGCGACGGCCGCCATCTACGGTTTTATCAAGAAGACGGCGCCGAGCATTATCGTCGGCCCCGAGGCTTCCGACGGCCTGCTTGAGACCGAGGGCGCAACCGCCAAGAAGACCTCGCTGGTCCCCACGTTCATCCTGGTCGCCGTGCTTGTCGTGGCCACGCCGCTGGGCCTGCTGGCCACGGGTGACGCCTGGGGCGAGTGGGACGCTGAGGGCGCCGCGACCGCCGTTCAGGAGGCTGGTGACGACAGTCTGCAGGCTTCGGTCGGCCTCGACACCCCGACCTTTGCCGACGCTCTGCCCACGGGCGATTATCTGCAGGCCTATTCCGAGGAGCAGGGCCTTGGCTTTGCCGGCCAGGCTGCCATGTATATCCTGTCCGGCGTGATTGGCGTGGCGGTGCTTACCATCGCATTCCGTCTGATCTCGCTGACGGTTAAGGAAAGCGGTGCTCATGGCAATAGCCGAGCTGCCTAGCTGGCTTGCGGTCGAGCAGCGTTACGAGCCCACGGGCGCTCGTCATCGCGTGATGCAAAAGAACGTCCTGCACCTGGCGAGCCTGCTTGAGCGGGTTCGCCTGGGTGGAGGCGCGCACGAGGGCGGGTCGATGGTCGACCGCGCCCTTTCTTGCGTTTCGGCTCCGGTGCGCCTGGTGGGGATATTCGTTTGCGTCCTGTGCGTGTGCCTGACACAAAGCCCGCTGTACCTCATGTTGATGGCGGCCATTGCGCTGGTGCTGGTCGCGGTGCGCCCCGCACGCGGGCTGCGTGCGACCATTGTACCGGCGCTCGGCGCCACGGGGCTTGCGGTGGTTCTGGCATTGCCTGCCCTGCTGCTGGGCGCGTCTGCCACGGGCGCCATGCTCAAGATCGCGCTCAAGACCTTCATTAATGTGTCGCTGGTGCTGGGCGTTTCGTGGACGCTTACCTGGAGCCGCATGTCGGCGGCGCTCAAGATGCTGCATCTACCCGACGAGGTCATCTTTACGTTTGATATGGCGCTCAAGCACATCGAGGTGCTGGGCCGAACGGCGCACGATCTGACCGAATCGGTCATGCTGCGCAGTGTGGGTCGCGCGCCTGAGGGGTTTTCGCGCACCGACTCGATCGCGGGTATCATGGGCATGACCTTTATCAAGGCGATGGAATGCAGCCGCGCGATGGACGAGGCCATGCTCTGCCGCGGCTTTGCCGGCGCGTATCCGGCTCCCGCGCGGAGCGGCTTTGGCTGGCGCGATGGGGTCTATGCGGTCGGCGTGGCGTTGCTCGCCGTGTTGTGTGCGGTACTGTAGCGCGGGCGGTCTAGCCGTCGATGTGAGTAGGGAAGGGCGACGTTTTGACGATCGATATGAATAGTGCGGCGGGCACGAACGGTGCGGGCGGCGCCGAGGGCGCGCCGCTTATTGAGTTGCGCGACGTGGTGTTCTCCTATGCGGGGCATACGGTTGTCGATGGCGTGTCGCTGCAGGTCGATCGTGGTGAACTCGTTGCCCTGCTCGGTCCCAACGGCTGCGGTAAGACGACGATTATGCGTCTTATTAACGGCCTTGAACTCGCGGACGCAGGGGCATACCTGTTTGACGGGTGTATGGTCGATGCGGCATATCTCAAGGATTCCGCGACGGCCCAGCGGTTCCATCAGCGCGTGGGCTTTGTGTTCCAGAATGCCGACGCCCAGTTGTTCTGCGCTACGGTGGGTGAGGAAGTTGCTTTTGGTCCCGCGCAGATGGGGCTGCCGGCAGACGAGCTCGACCGTCGCGTGCACGATGCCATAGAACTGTTTCAAGTTGCCGACCTGGTCGATGCCTCGCCCTATCAGCTTTCGGGTGGGCAAAAGAAGCGTGTGGCGCTGGCGGCAGTCGTATCGATGAACCCCGATATCTTGGTTCTCGACGAACCTACTAATGGGCTCGACGAGGATTCATGCGACATCGTAGTCAACTTCTTGCTGGCCTACGTCGCGGCGGGTAAGACGGTCTTGATGAGCACACATCACCAGGATTTGGTGCGACGCCTGGGTGCCCGTGCAATCTATATCGATCGATATCACCATGTGGTCGAGGCGCCTTCGCCGTCGTATGGAACCGAAAGCGGTGCTACGGACTAGTTGCTGCGTAGAGCGTGCGTAGCCGCCCGCGCGGCTTTGCCGTGATGGTATAGTTATCCAGGTTTTTTATGGGGGTGGCTATGCCAAGCTGGAACATTCATATCGCTCAGACGGAGCGTTTGCTGGAGCGCACCGGTGTGCTTGCCAAGAGCGTGCGCGACCGCAATGCCTTTTTGTTTGGCTGCGTGGTTCCGGATATTTTCGTGGGCTATATGGTCCCTGGCATCGCCGATCCCATCCCGTACCGCATTACGCACTTTGCCAAGCCCGAGCCTATCCCTAAGCCGCGTGAGCACGAGTTCTGGGATACCTATGTGGCACCGTTGCTTAAAAGTTCGCCCACCGGTGCGCCAGCCGCGGCGACCTCGATTATCGAGGAGCGCGAGCGACTGAATCGCGTGCACTATCCCCAGCGCTACAGGGATGCTGAGCCGGTTGTCGGTCCCGGCGCTCGTGAGTTCTCGCTTGCGTCCGAAGATGTGGCGCAGTCGTTGCTCGATTTGACACTGGGTGTCTGGTCGCATCTGGTGGCCGATACCGTATGGAATACGCGCGTGAATCAGTACCTGGAGGCGCACGGCGGCAAGCCGTGCGAGGAGTTCCGCATTAAAAAGCAAGGCGACTTTGACTGGTTCGGCAAGACGCTCGGCATTGTTTCGATTCCGCGCGCGACCGATCGCCTGTATACTGCGGCGACGCGTTTTGGGCAGTATCCCATCCATAAGGAGTATGTGCTCAAGACCATCGGCGTCATGCACGAGATTGTACGCGAAAACCCCGGCGATCCCGACCATCCGCCATACCGCCTGCTAACCGAGGAATTCTTCGACGCAACGTTTACCGAGGTCATCGAGCTGACCGAGGCGGGTTTTGCCGCCCGTGTCGAATCGCCCGATGTGCCTGCGCTGCCCCTGATTGCTAGCTGCTAGCTGGCCGGCCCGGCAGTGAATAGCTCAACCCAATCGACAAGTAGCTCTTGCCGTAAGGTATCTTCGGCAATGCGCTCCTGTTTGGTCTTTGGGATGTGGGGAAGCCCGGCCTTTTTATGGATGAGCTCGGCTATGTGGTCGAAGCTCTTCTTCTCCTTGATCTGGTCATAGGTAATTTGGATGACGTCGTAGCCCATGCTTGTGAGTGCGGTGGCGCGCTCGGCATCGGAGAGGCTCGCGGCTTCGCTGTCGTGGGCAGAGCGGCCTTGGCATTCCAGAATGACGCCCATGCTGTCGGTGGCGCTTTCGATGAGGATATCGGCGTAGCAGCAGGTTTTGTCATACAGCGAACGTGCGGCTTCACTGAGCGGGATGCGCGCGTTGTTGGCGATCTCGATGCCCTGGCCGCCCTCGTCGCGGGGGAGCGAGATAAGCATGGAGGTCTGTACTTCGAAGGGCGAGGCGGCCTGCCCCGTCATGTGCTCGGTCGCCCAGCGCAGTTGTTTGACGCCGCGCAGGCCTGCGGCCTGCTTGGCGAACGCGGCGATATCCGTTGCGGTAAGAAGCGGCGTGCGCTTCCACAAGTTGGTGTCATTGCCCTTGGTGTCGTTAACTCGCTCCCAGCCGCAGTTGGATGGAATGAGCTTAAGCGAAATAGCTTCATCGAGTTGTTGTTGAGTTCGCTCGCAGGGCTTAAACACTGCAAAGGAGCCGCACATCTCGTAGCACGCCATGAGTAACTGGTTGCGTGAGACCTGCGTGGCAAGGCTGAGCAGCGTAAACTCCGGTGAAGTGACATCAAACCCATGTTCAGTCTGCCTAAACGACCCGGGAGGCGGCTCTTGGGTTAGCAGACGGCTATGAAATAGCTTTCCGTTCGCGCGCTGCTTTCTTTCGCTTACGAATCTCCAAACTGGTGTGCCGAGCAAGTCTTTAAATACTGGCTGTTTTGAGTAATGCACCAAGCGATGGTCATGGTCGGGCGACAGGATTGCCGGATAGAGTCTCAGTATCTGGGGCGGGATGCGATAGTACTGAAAAGCCGTGGGTCCGCAGGCAAGAAATGACATAGCGATCCGATCGTTTGGGCGTTGTTTGGGCTAGAAAAGCTATCGATTTCGGAAGTGCGGGGAAAAAGAGAAACAGGCCAAGCGCACGCGATATTTGAGCCAACTTTATCAGGGGTTTTGTTGAAATAAAAGGGCTTGTGCTCGGGGGTAAGCGATTTTTCCCCGCACTTCCAAAGACACGGTCGATTTGGTTCTTGCTAAAACGATTTATCAGCCCTGTGTGAGGTGTGGGTTTGCCACCGGGCGAACACTTTTAGCGCTTGGGGCTTTATTTTTTGGGCCTCGAAGGGTGGATTTCGCGCTTTTGGTAAAGAAATGAGTGCGTGTTTTGCCGTGCGGCGGCATTGGCACAGAAAAAAGGCCCGGAAGGCGAAGCCTTCCGGGCCCTTTGCAATGCAAGTATGCTTGCAAGTTCGTTTTAGCGCACCTGAGCGACGTAAGCGACGTTGGTCGAGGAGACCTTGTCCTCGAGCTGGACGCTCATGCGGGGATCGCCGGCGGTAGCGACGGTCAGGTCGCCGGCCTCGACGTAGCCGAGCTCCTTAGCGGTCTCGATCGCCTTGACGATCGTGCCGTTGACGGTGCCCTGGGTAATCTCGGCCTGATGCGGGATAACGCCCCAGTACATGATCATCTGCTGGACGGCCCACTCGTGGCGGGAGAACGCGCAGATCGGCATGTTGGGACGGAAGTGCGAAATCAGGCGAGCGGTACGACCGGTGGTCGTCGGCACGGTGATGCACTTGGCGCCAACGGTGGTGGCCATGTTCACAGCGGACATACCCACAACGTTGTTAACAACGCGGGTGCCATGAGCGTCGGCCGGAACCTCGAGCGGAGCGTGGGCCGGGAGGTACTTCTCGGTCTCGAGAGCAATGCTGGCCTGCATCTTGACGGCCTCGACCGGGTACTTACCGGCAGCGGACTCGCCAGAGAGCATAACGGCGTCGGTGCCGTCGTAGATGGCGTTAGCAACGTCGGCAACCTCGGCGCGCGTCGGGCGCGGGTTCTGCTGCATGGAGTCGAGCATCTGCGTAGCGGTGATAACGGGCTTGTAGGCCGCGTTGCACTTGGCGATGATCTCCTTCTGGATGTGCGGAACGAGCTCGGGCTTGATCTCGATGCCCAGGTCGCCACGGGCGACCATGATGCCGTCGGAAGCCTCGAGGATCTCGTCGAAGTTCTCGACGCCCAGGGCGCACTCAATCTTCGGGAAGATCGTCACGTGCTCGCCACCGTTCTCGCGGCAAAGCTCGCGGATGCCGCGGACGGACTCGCCGTCACGAATGAAGGAAGCGGCGATGTAGTCGATGTTCTCGGTCAGGCCAAAGAGGATGTCCTGACGATCGCGCTCGGTGATGGCGGGCAGCGAGATGTTGACGTTGGGCATGTTGACGCCCTTGCGCTCGCCAATCAGGCCGTCGTTCTTGACGACGCAGGTCATGTCCTGGCCGTCGACGGACTCGACCTCGAGGGCAACCAGGCCGTCATCAATCAGGATGAGGGAGCCCTTCTCGACCTCGGAGGGCAGAGCCAGGTAGTCGAGGGAGATGTGCTCAGAGGTGCCGTGGAAATCCTCGGACGTGGGCTGAGCGGTGACGACGATCTTGTCGCCGGTCTTTACGGCAACCTTCTTGCCGTCGACCAGAAGGCCGGTGCGGACCTCGGGGCCCTTGGTGTCGAGCAGGATGCCGACGGGCAGACCGAGCTCCTTGGAAATACGACGGACGCGCTCGATGCGACCGTGGTGCTCGTCGTAGGATCCGTGCGAGAAGTTAAAACGGGCGACGTTCATGCCCGCCTTGATCATCTCGCGGATGGTCTCGTCGCTATCGCAGGCGGGACCCATGGTGCATACAATCTTGGTGCGCTTGTACATTCAGACCTCCATCTGACATCGTCTTGCGCTGATAGATAAACCATAAGAAATAAAACTGAGATGATTATAACGAAATGCCGACCGAATACCCCAAAAAATCGACCGTATGCCGAATTAGAAGTTCATTTTTTGCGAAAAAACGGTATATGCAAAAACTTTACCAACCGTTCTAACCGCTGCTATCTGGGCGATATTTCAGTTTGATGATGCGCCGAAGAAAAAACGTTTTATCAATGTTGAACATCACACGGTCTGCATCGTTGCGAATGGACCCTATTTCCAAATGGAATGTTTTGGCTAGACGCGTCGCTTTGGGGTACCATAGCTCCACTATCAACTGCCGCTCAGCACGGCAGCCTTGATGAGCCCTTGCCCTTCTCCTGGGAATTATGATCGGGCATCAATCTGCTGAGTGGCCCGAATCCCAGGAGGGGACTCTATATGCAAAAGGAATACCTGTCCGCCGCGGCGGAGGTGCTCAGCGACCAAGGTGTCGATGAGAACCTCGGCCTGAGCAACGGCGAGGCGTCGTCGCGCCTCGCCAAGACAGGCCCTAACAAGCTCGAGGAAGCCGAGAAGACGCCGCTGTGGAAGCGCTTCTTTGAGCAGATGGTAGACCCCATGGTCATCATGCTGATCGTTGCCGCCGTCATCAGCGCGCTCACGGGCATGGTCAAGGGCGAGGCGGACTTTGCCGATGTCGCCATCATCATGTTCGTCGTTATCGTCAACTCGGTGTTGGGCGTGGTCCAGGAAGCCAAGAGCGAGGAGGCCCTCGAGGCGCTGCAGGAGATGAGCGCGGCGCAGTCCAAGGTGCTGCGCGACGGCAAGCTCGTGCACCTGCCGAGCGCCGAGCTCGTGCCCGGCGACGTGATCATGCTCGAGGCGGGCGACTCCGTCCCGGCCGACTGCCGTGTCCTCGAGAGCGCCACGATGAAGATCGAAGAGGCCGCATTGACCGGCGAGTCCGTGCCGGTCGAGAAGCACGCCAACGTGATCGAGCTCGCCGCCGGCACCGACGACGTGCCGCTCGGCGACCGCAAGAACATGTGCTACATGGGCTCCACCGTTGTGTACGGTCGCGGTCGCGCCGTCGTGGTCGGCACCGGCATGAACACCGAGATGGGCAAGATCGCTGGCGCCCTGGCCGAGGCCAAGGAAGAGCTCACGCCGTTGCAGGTGAAGCTCGCCGAGCTCAGCCGCATCCTCACCATCATGGTGATCGTCATCTGCGTCGTCATCTTTGGCGTTGACATCATCCGTCACGGCGTGGGCAACGTCCTTACCGACCCGACTGCCCTGCTTGACACCTTTATGGTTGCCGTCTCGCTCGCCGTCGCCGCCATCCCCGAGGGCCTGGTCGCCGTCGTGACCATCGTGCTTTCGCTCGGCGTGACCAAGATGGCCAAGCGCCAGGCAATCATCCGCAAGCTTTCTGCCGTCGAGACCCTTGGCTGCACGCAGACCATCTGCTCCGATAAGACCGGTACCCTTACCCAGAACAAGATGACCGTCGTCAAGCACGAGCTCGCTGCGCCCAAGGAGAAGTTCCTGGCAGGCATGGCGCTGTGCTCCGATGCCCAGTGGGACGAGGAACTGGGCGAGGCCGTGGGCGAGCCGACTGAGTGCGCGCTTGTCAACGATGCCGGCAAGGCGGGCCTCACTGGCCTGACTGCCGAGCACCCGCGCGTGGGCGAGGCCCCGTTCGACTCGGGCCGTAAGATGATGTCCGTGGTCGTCGAGACCCTGGACGGTGAGTACGAGCAGTACACCAAGGGCGCGCCCGACGTGGTGATCGGCCTGTGCACTCATATCTATGAGGGCGATAAGGTCGTCCCCCTGACCGAGGAGCGCCGCGCCGAGCTCGTGGCAGCCAACAAGGCCATGGCTGACGAGGCCCTGCGCGTGCTGGCGCTGGCAAGCCGCACCTACACCGAGGTCCCCGCCGACTGCAGCCCCGCCGCGCTCGAGCATGACCTGGTCTTCTGCGGCCTGTCCGGCATGATCGATCCGGTCCGTCCCGAGGTTGCCGACGCTATCCGCGAGGCGCACGACGCTGGCATCCGCACCGTCATGATCACGGGCGACCACATCGACACCGCCGTGGCCATCGCCAAGCAGCTGGGCATCGTCGCCGACCGCAGCCAGGCCATTACCGGTGCCGACCTCGACCGCATGAGCGACGAGGAGCTCGACGCGCACATCGAGGACTACGGCGTGTACGCTCGCGTCCAGCCCGAGCACAAGACCCGCATCGTCGAGGCTTGGAAGTCGCGCGACCAGATCGTCGCCATGACGGGCGACGGCGTCAACGATGCCCCGTCCATCAAGCGCGCCGACATCGGCGTCGGTATGGGCATCACCGGCACCGACGTCACCAAGAACGTTGCCGACATGGTGCTTGCCGACGACAACTTCGCCACCATCATCGGTGCCTGCGAAGAGGGCCGTCGCATCTACGACAACATCCGCAAGGTCATCCAGTTCCTGCTTTCGGCCAACCTTGCCGAGGTGTTCTCGGTGTTTATCGCCACGCTCATCGGCTTTACTATCTTCCAGCCGGTGCAGCTGCTGTGGGTGAACCTGGTCACCGACTGCTTCCCCGCGCTCGCGCTGGGCATGGAGGACGCCGAGGGCGACATCATGAAGCGCAAGCCGCGCAACGCCAGGGACGGTGTCTTTGCCGGTCACATGGGCCTGGACTGCGTGGTCCAGGGCCTGATTATTACCGTGCTGGTGCTGGCGAGCTTCTTTGTGGGCGTGTACTTTGACATGGGCTACATCCACATCGCCGATATGATCGCTGGCAACGCCGACGAGGAAGGCGTGATGATGGCCTTCATCACGCTCAACATGGTCGAGATCTTCCACTGCTTCAATATGCGCAGCCGTCGTGCGTCGCTGTTTAGCATGAAGAAGCAGAACAAGTGGCTGTGGGCTTCGGCCGCGCTGGCGCTGGTGTTGACGGTTATCGTGACCGTGCAGCCGACGCTTGCCGAGATGTTCTTCGGCCCTGTGACGCTTGAGCTCAAGGGCGTTCTTGCCGCGCTGGGCCTGGCCTTCCTGATCATCCCGCTGATGGAGATCTACAAGGCGATCATGCGCGCGGTCGAAAAAGAGTAGCGCACTCGTCCGGGCCCGCCCCACGCCCTTTCTCCCTCACTGGTCCTCGCGCTTTGCGCTGCGGGATCGTTCGGGAGAAAGGGCTTCCGGGGCGGGCCCTGCGGTGGCTTTGCTGGCTTTTCTCCCGTGCGGATGAAAAGGGCTGAGGGAAAGTTTGTGAGCTGGTCGGGCTTTGCCCGGCCAGCTCTTTTTGATTTAAAATACCTGCTCAGTTGTGATTTATGGTGCTGGGAGGCGCTTGTGGGCAAGGCTAAGGCTAAGGCGAAGAAAAAGACGACGGGGGCGCGGGCTAAGCGCGATCGTCGTCGGAAGCTTGCGACCGAGGCTCCCGCGTCTGCCGAGGAGTTGCTGGCAAGCGTGCCGGGACTTGACGCGCTGCAGGATGTCCCGGCGTTTGATGACCTGCCGGTCGATGGGGCTCAGCGGGCGGCATTTGACGACTTTTGCGCACATGCTGAGGAGCCCGAGCAGATGCAGCTTGGCGCCGTGGTGCGCTTAGATCGCGGGTTTCCGCTGGTGGCGACGGCCGACGATACCTTTCGTGCCGAGCATGCCGTGGGGTTTGCCAAGTCGCGCGGCGAGGACGAGGTGCTGCTGCCCGCCGTGGGCGACCGTGTGGCGGTGCGCCGCGCTCCCGGGCACGATATGGGCGTGATTGAGTGCGTTCTGCCGCGCCGTACGAGCTTTGAGCGTTGGCGTGGCCGTGCCCGCGGTGAGCGCCAGGTGCTCTGCTCCAACGTTGACAGCGTGTTGATCGTGCAGGCGCTCGGCGCCGGCGGGGTACTGCTCGATCGCGTGGCGCGCTCACTGGTGTTGGCGCTCGATTGCGATGCCGAGCCGGTGGTGGTGCTCACCAAGGCCGACCGCTGCGAGGCCGATGAGCTCGAGCGCGATTTGGACCGCGTGCGCCGTCTGGTGGGTCCGGACGTGCGCGTGATCGTGACGTCTTCTGCCGAGGGCCTCGGCCTGGACGAGGTGCGCGCCTGCGTGCCGGCTGGGAGCTGTGCCATGATCTTGGGCGAGTCGGGCGCCGGCAAGTCAACGCTGCTCAATGCGCTGCTGGGCCACGATGCACTGGCCACTGGCGGCGTGCGCGAGCGTGATGACCAAGGTCGCCACACCACGGTTGCGCGCGTGATGGTGGCGCTGCCGGGCGACGCCGGCGTGATCGCCGATGCCCCGGGCCTGCGCAGCCTGCCGCTCGTGGGACATGAGCGGGGTCTGGCGCGTGCCTTCCCCGAGATCGTCGAGGCGTCGCGTGCGTGCCGGTTTGGCGATTGCACACACACTCACGAGCCGGGTTGCGCCGTTCGCGAGGCCGAAGATGCCGGACAGATCGACAGCCTGCGTCTGGAGACGTTCCAAAACCTGGCGTCATCCATGCGCGTGAGTGCCCAAATGCTCGACCCCGATGTCCATCTGTAATTTAATTTTCCTATGACAGCCGTCTCCTAACTGCTTGGGAGGCGGCTTTTTTGCTGCCAAAGCGCCTCGAAATATGCGTTTTGCCGACGTTCTGACCAAAACCTTGCCACGAGCTTGACGGGCTGGTCAGCTTTTGGTCAGCAATTGGTTTGACACGTAAAACCAAGATTGCGATTGCGCCGCTTTGCGCCCTGGCCGCCCAGACAATGGTGGTACGGGCATTTGCCCGGCACTGCCATGAGAGGAGCGGCCGTGAACAAGAGCAAGCGCATCGCCATCAGTCTGGTCGCGGGCGTGCTTGCCGCGGCGCTCTGCATGGCCTACGGCTCGTCGATCCGCGCGCAAGCCGAGCAGGCCCAGGCCGAGACTATGGCAAAATACGGCGGCGACCGCGTCGAGGTATGCGTCGCGGCGCGCGATATCGATGTGGGCGAGACCCTCGACGAGACCAATATCATAACTCAGGAATGGCTGGCGAGTCTGTTGCCGCGCGATGCGGCGACCGAGCTGCGTCAGGTGCGCGGCGACGTGACGACCTCACGCATTCCCAAAAACGCCGTGATTTGCAATGTCTACACCAAGGCCGAGAGCCACAAGCTCGAGGTGCCTAAAGGCAAGGTTGCCGTTTCGGTGGCGGTCGATGCCGAGCACTCGGTCGGCGGCGCCACGGGCGTGGGCAGCTATGTGGACGTGTACGTGCAAAAAGATGGCGTGACCGATCGTTTGTGCGGCGCGTACGTGATCGATACCAGCGAAGATGCCGGCACCACGCGTGAAGGCAAGATCGAGTGGGTGACGCTGGCGGCAGACCCCGAAGATGTCAAGGAATTGCTGGGAGCCTCGGGAAAGGGAACGGTCAGCTTGACGATTCCCGCCACGGCGCGCGGCAAAAAGAGCGGAGGCGACGAGTGATGAAGGCGATCTGGCTTGCGTGCTGCGCGTGCGGCGATTACGGGCTGCTACAGCAGGAAGTCGAGGGTCGCGATGTGGGCGCGCAGGTGCTTCGCGTGGGGGATCTGGACGGGCTGGTATCCATGGCGCGGGCGTTTCCCTCGCGCCGCGGTGCCGCCATCATCGCGGCATCTCTGTTCGATACCGAGGACGTGCGAAAGACCGTTGCGCGCCTGACGGCCGAGGGCCGTGTGAGCCGCGTCGTCGTGTTGATCGAGGCGCTCGACCCGTCGGATATCGAGGGGCTGTTTCGCGCAGGGGCGACCGAGGTCATCGCTGCGCACAGTTTGTGCGGCAACGGGCGCGCGGGTGAGGGAACGGTTGATTCCGATCGGCGCATGACGATTGAGCCCGATGCTTTTGTTGATAGGGAACCCGGGGCGCCTCGCGCTACAAGAGGCCCGCGTGTTGATGAATATGGAAAAGCGGAAGCCGAGCATGGTCGGCGCCCCCGGGACCCCCTTGCATACGATGACGCTGGAGGGCCGGTACCGTATGGCGATGACGCTCTGGCTGAAGATATGGGATACGTGCACGGCGTAAATCTGGCCGATGAGCTCGACGAGGTCGAGGGTTTTGCCGGGGCTGGCGAACCGTGTGCCGCTGCGTCTTTGGCTTCGGAACCGCAGCTCAGGCAGCCTGCCATGCCGGCTTGGGCTCAGCACGTGACCGCGGCGGGGGAGACGGGGATGTTATCGCCCGCGTCCGCGTCGCCGGTTCCTGCACCGTCAGCCCCCGCGCCGTCGGCGGACGCTTCGGTTCCGTTGCGTCGGGCACCGGTCGTCTGCGCCGTTTCGGGTTCGGGCGGTTGCGGCAAGTCGACGATCGTTGCCACCATGGCGCATGCGGCGTCGCTGTTGGGTTTGCGTGCCGCCGTGCTCGACTTGGACCTCATGTTTGGAAACCTATACGATTTGCTGGGTGTCGATGCCCCGCACGATATGGCGACACTTATCGAGCCGTCGGCGGCGGGCGCACTTGCCGAGCCGGATATCGTGGCCGCATCGATGCGCGTCGCCCCGGGCATCACGCTCTGGGGACCTGTCGCGGCCCCCGAGAAGGCCGAGCTCATGGCACGTCCGGTGGAGCTATTGCTCGATGTTTTGCGCCGCGAATCCGACGTGGTCTTTGTCGACACCTCGGTCTTTTGGGGCGATGCCGTGGCCGCTGCGGTGGCGGCGAGCGACCGTTGCCTGGTCGTAGGCGATGCGGCGGTATCGTCCGCGACATCCGCTTCGCGCGTCATTGAGCTGGCGAGCCGCGTGGGCGTGCCACGCACGCGCATGAGCGCCGTGTTCAACCGGTTTGGTGCGCGCGGTGCCGACGAGGACGTCGCCATGCGCTTTGAGATTGCCTGCGCACTGAGCTCCAAGATCCGCATTGCCGATGGCGGCCAGGACTTGGCCGCGCTCATGGCATTCGGTCGCGCCGACGAGGCAGTGGGTCAGACGAGCGCTTTTGCGACCAGCGTGCGCGAGGCCACGCGCGAGATGCTCGTGGAGCTGGGCTGCGCCGTCGGTCCCTGGAGCGATATGGTCGCTGACCGCGCGACCCGCACCGAGCGCCCGCGCATCCGTCTTCCCTGGTCGCGTGAGGGTGATTCGCGATGAGTCTGCAGACGCGGATTAAAGCCGCTGGCGCGGCCGCTGCGGCTGCTCCCGTTGATGCGGGACGCCGCCGTGCCGTTAAACGCCGCACCAAGCGTGCGGTGATGGACCGCATGGGCTACGACGAGGTGGCGCGCATCAGCGCCTACGTCGACCCTGCCCTTGCCCGCTCTGAGCTACGTCCGGCGGTGGAAGCGGCGCTCAACGTGGAAGAGCCAACCGACTTGGCGACGCCTGAGCGTGAGACCATCATCGACGAGATTCTAGATGACGTGGTGGGCCTGGGACCGCTGCAGCCGCTCATCGAGGACGACACCGTTACCGAAATCATGGTCAACGGCTGTCGCTCTGCCTTTTTTGAGCGCAACGGCGTTTTGTATCCCATCGAGCACGCGTTTGAGGACGACGAGCAGATCCGTGTGCTCATCGACCGCATCATCTCGCCGCTCGGCCGTCGTATCGACGAGCGTAGCCCCATCGTCAACGCCCGCCTCAAGACGGGTTATCGCGTCAACGCGGTGATTCCACCCGTGGCGATCGACGGGCCAATCCTCACCATCCGTAAGTTCTCGGACCGTATCTGTTCGTTGGACGAGCTTGTGGGGTTGGGGTCACTGCCGCTTTGGTATGCGCAGCTGCTGTCGTGCGCGGTGTCGTTGCGGCAGGACTTGGCGGTTGCGGGAGGCACGGGGTCGGGAAAGACCACGCTGCTCAACGCACTGTCGTGCGAGATTTCCACCGGCGAGCGCATCGTGACGATCGAGGATTCCGCCGAGCTCAAGTTTGCACATCACCCACACGTTGTTCGTCTGGAAGCGCGTGAGGCGTCAATCGAGGGCGAGGGTGCGGTGACGATCCGCGACCTGGTGACCAATGCTCTGCGTATGCGCCCCGACCGTATCGTCGTGGGCGAGGTGCGCGGTGCCGAGTGCTGCGACATGCTGCAGGCCATGAACACGGGCCACGACGGCTCGCTCACCACGCTCCATGCGGGTACCGAGCAGGAGACCGTGGTTCGCCTGACGCTGCTTGCGCGCTACGGCATCGATTTGCCGAGTGAGCTTATCGAAGAGCAGATTGCCATGGCGCTCGACGGCATCGTGATGTCCGAGCGTCATGCAGATGGTAGGCGCTTTGTGGCCTCATATTCGGGGGTTCACCGCGGCGTGTCGGGCGGTGTTGAGCTCGAACGCTACGTGACTTTTGATGCCGCCGAACGCACCTGGACGCTCGACCGCGAGCCGCCGTTTATTGCGGAGGGCTTGCGGTCGGGAACGCTCACGCAAGAGGAGGTGGACGAATGGAGATCGCTGTGCCCCTCGTCGTAGGGGGTTTGACGGGGCTTTCTGTCGCGACGGCGTGTGGGGCAGAGCCTCGTGTGCCGCGGATGCCGCCGACGGAGCTGGCGCGCCAGACGCTCGAATCGATGGCGGAGAAGCTGCCGCGTGAGTTGGCGGAAAACGACCTGCTGAAAAAGATCGCTCGTTCGTGGGCATCGCTGGCTCCGGCGCATCGCCTTGGCCTCGTGATCGAAGATGCTTCGGGGCGTTTGGCGCTTCTGCTGCTATCGAGCGGTGTCTGCTGCGTTTTACTAACGATGGTGTCGTTATCGCCCCTCGGATTTGCCTTGGGACTTGTTGCTCCGATTGTCGTTGGCGCCGCTCGGGATGGCTTTGAGAGCCGGCGCGAGCAACACGATACAGAAGAGGCCATGCCCGAGGCGTTTACCGCACTTTCCATGTCGCTTGCCTCGGGACATTCGCTGGCCCAGGGCATGCGCTTTGTGGGCGCTCATGCGCAAGAGCCGGTGCATACCGAGTTTTTGCGGGTGGCGGCGGCGATCGATTGCGGCATCTCGGCGACCGACGCGCTCGATGACCTGCTCGTGCGCATCGACGCCCCCGGCCTTTCGCTTGTGACCTTGGCGCTTAAGGTGTCTCAGCGCACCGGTGCTCCGCTTGCCGACTTACTGTCCGAGGCGTCGAGCATGGTGGGGGAGCGCATTGAGCTCAAGCGCCGCCTGGATGTTAAGACGTCGCAGGCTCGCATGTCTGCGCATATGGTCGCGGCGATGCCGACGGGCATGTGCGCGGTGTTGGCGCTGCTTTCGGCAGATTTTCGTCGCGGTCTTGCGACGCCTGCCGGCGCGGCCGCTGTGGTGCTGGGTCTTGCCCTCAACGCCGTTGCCCTGGTGGTTATCCGGCGCATTATGCGGGTGGAGCTATGAGCGCCCCGGTTGCAGTTGCGGCTTGCCTGTGCGCTCTGAGTGTATTTGTCGCGACGGGTTTGGATCGGGCGGATGCACGCAAGATCGCAGGGGCCTGCAAGCGCGAGGCGGTGCTGGTCGCTGCCGCGGGTCGCTCGGTGGTCGATGCTCTGGCCGCGCGAATGAAGGGCGCGGTTGGAGCGGGCGGCCCGGCGCGAGTATCGCTCGGCGAAGTGTCCGAGATGATCGATGTTGTGCGCTTGGGTCTTTCGGCCGGTCTTTCGTTTGATGCGGCGCTTGAGATTTTCTGCGCCAACCGCCGGTCAGTGCTGGCTCTTCGACTTGAGCGGGCCTGCATGGCGTGGCAGGTGGGCGTGGGCACGCGTGAGGACGAGTTGTTGGCCGCCGCACGCGACCTGGACGTGCGAGCGCTCGAGACCTTTGCCATCACGGTGGGGCAGGCGCTCGCTCTGGGTGCCCCACTTGCCGAGACACTGGCCGCTCAAAGTCGCGAGATCCGTGCGGCTCATCGCGCTGCGGTCGAGCGCGAGATCGAGCGTGCGCCCGTCAAGCTGCTGATTCCCACCGGCACGCTCATCTTGCCGGCGTTGCTTCTGTCCATATTGGGCCCGCTGTTGGGAGCAGGCGGGATGATGTAGGGAGGAATACATGAACACGATGACTGACGTTGCTGGCAAGGTCTGGAGCTGGGCTGTTTGCCAGTCAATTCGCGCTCGCCAGCATGCCGGGGAGCTACTGCAGGAGGAGAGTGCGCAGGGCACCACCGAATACGCCATCTTGGTCGGCGTGCTCGTGGTGATCGCCATCATTGCCATTGTCGCATTTAAGGGCAAGGTCCAAGATCTATGGAACGCTATCAGCGAGGGCATCAACAGCCTGTAGAGGGTAGGCGGCCTGCCGGCGCACTGCTGGTGTTTGCCTGTGTGGTTGTGGCGGTGGCAGTGGCGGTTTGGGGGCTAAACGCCGCGCGGCAGCAGCGTCCTGGGGCCGCCTTCGATTCGGGCTCAGATTCGGCGGTGGCGTCTCAAAAAGATGAGATGCGAGATGCGGACGATTCGGATGTCGCTGTCACGGCGCAAACCTTTCTGCGGATGCTCGACAAGCGGTCTGGCACTGCGACGGATTCGCCTGAGGACAACGCGATTGCGGTCCGGCTTGCATGGTCCGAGGACCGACCGATGACCGAGGCAGCGGCGGATATGTTACGCGCCTACCGCGAGGTGCCAACGGCCCAGCTCGCCCTGAGCGGCTATCTCGATATTAAGGGTAACGTATGGGGCGCCATTGTGCGCGATGGGCGCGGCTGGGTCGATATGGTGACGGTTGCCGCGGATACTGGCGATGCTTCGTGTCGTCTGCGCGCGGTGCGCCTGGCCCCGCAAACAATAAGCTCAAAGGAGGGGTCGTGAAATGCATGACGTCCTGCGCGAGGAATCTGCCCAGGCGACGGTCGAATACGCCATCGTCACGGTGGCGCTGTTATCGATCGTGCTGGCGATTGCGGGGCTTTGGCGTGCTGGCACCGATGGGCACTTGGCGGCGCTGGTTGAGCGGGCGGCATCCCATGGCGTTGCCTCGACGTCGGTTATCGACGCCGCTGCGGGCGCTAAGGACATCGCGTTGTATTGATATCGCGCGCGAGGACCGGGCGCAGTCTACGGTCGAGGCTGCTTTTTTGCTGCCGACGTTTCTGATGCTCATCCTTCTCGCGCTGCAACCGGTGTGTTTGCTCTATACGCGCGCGGTCATGGAGTCTGCCGCTGCCGAGACCGCGCGGCTCATGACCACGACGACGGCGGAGGACGACGATCTTAAGGAGTTCACCCGCCGCCGGCTTGCCGCAGTGCCCAACGTTTCGATCTTTCATGCCGGCGGGCCGTTGTCGTGGGATATCGAGCTTGGCCGGGCCGGTGCGGGTGGTGTCTCGTCCGTGTCCGTTTCCGGCGAGGTCAAGCCGTTGCCTGTGATCGGTGCGTTTGCGCAGGCTATGGGTGGTACCGCCGAGGGCGGCTACGTTGAGCTCAAGGTCGATGTCTCGTATCAATCGCGTCCCGAATGGCTGGAGGGAGATTATGATTCGTGGATTGCTGCATGGGATTAAGCGTTTCTGGTCTAGATGCGTTTTGACGCGCCGTCCGAGCTGCCATCGCAAGCGAGGCGGCTTTATGGGCCGCGCCGGTATCGACCTGTTTATCGAAGACGGTGCCTACACCACGCTTTCTTCTGCCGTGGTCATCCTAGTGGTGCTCACGTTGTTGTTTTCGTCGACCGCGGCGATATGGAGCATGTCGCGTGCCGGGGATACCCAGGTGGCGGCCGATAGCGGCGCGCTGGCGGGTGCCAACGTGGTGTCGTCCTATCACACGGCTGCCACGGTGGTTGATGCGAGCATCTTGAGTCTGGGGCTAGCGGGGTTTGCCACAATCGGGACGGGCCTGGTTGCCATTCTCATCCCAGGTGCCGAACCAGTTGCCGGCAATATGGTCGACACCGGGATTGAGATCATTAAAACGCGCAACAAGTTTGCCAAAAGCGCATCGGAAGGCTTGCAGAAAATCGAGACGGCTCTGCCGTATCTGATTGCCGCGCGTGCCACGCAGGCGGTGTCGGCGCAGGATACCGATAGTGTGGCCTATACCGGTACGGCGCTTGCCGTGCCCAGGACATCCGAGTCGGACTTCGCTGCGCTCAAAGGGTCAGAGATCTCGACCGATACCATTAAAGACACATCAGATGATTTAGAGCGTGCGGCCGAGGAGCTGCGGAAGGCTTCTGAGGACACGGCGAAGGCTAAAGAGCGCGCTTGGCTGGCGGATTGTGGCGGGTCTGACAAGGGCTCGGTCAGCAGCTGTTCTTGCATGTGGGAGCGTGTGAAAAGTCTAACGGATCTCTCTGGTGCTCAAAATCCGCATTACGCTTCGAGCGTTACGTGGGAACCGCAAGTGGCGCTCGATCGCGCGAAGGCCTACTATCGCCAGCGCCTGGCAAATGAGAAACCGCTTGGCGAGGGTCCGGAAAAACAGGCAGATTCTGCTGCACGAAAGGTGTTCTTCGCTTATGCGGGCGAAGAAGTCGAGCGGGCATATATAACTGAAAAGGACGGCAAAGTTTCCGCCCGCATCCCTTTCCTTCCGCGAAATCCAGATGAGGCGCGGACGACTGAACTCTATACCGATGCGCGTTGGCCCACGAGTGAAGTAGATAAAGTTACCTATTTGCATTATGGGACTGACTGTCCAAATTACAAAAAAGGAAAGCCGGGTGGGCTGGCATCAGTCGCAGATTTTGACGGTCACGAAACGTGTAGCGAATGCCATTTCGGTGTGTCGTCTTTAGGGTACGTTGCGATTGCAACGACTTCTGTCGAAAGGGGCTTCGAGTACCACTTCGATAAGTTCAAAGAGGCTCTGGAAGACTACATCGAATGCCGCAACAAAGAACTCGAACTTGAGCGTCAGACCGAGGATGAGGCCGACCGTGCGGGCAATGCGTTTGACCAGGCCATTAAAGCGCTTTCCGGCGAGCGCCCGCGTATCGCCCCACCTGGCCGCAACGGCGTGGTCGCCTTTGCAGTTTCGGGTGACATTACCAGCCCCGATCAACTTAACTCCTCGTTTAACGCGGCAGTCAGGCTTGGCGATCGCGGTGCTATCTCTGCCGCGGTGCTGGCGCCCGATGAGGCGACGGCGCAAAACAACGTGCTTTCGCGATTTTTCTCGACATTGAAGGAACGCTCGGGCAGCGTTGCCGGCGTGCTCGACGGCGTCATGGATGTTTGGGGACGGCTACTCGTGGGATACGGTGATATCCAAGGCTCAGCCGACGAACTTATGGACGAGATGATTAAAGGCCTAGGAGGGGGCAGCGGCGCGTTGGGCTCCATCGCATCGTGGCTCGGCGATACCGTTTCGGCGTCCGTGGCGGCGCTGGGTTTGGAACCGTGCGACTTGCGCCTGCGAAAGCCGGTGCTGACCGATTCCGCCAATATCATTAAGAGTCCGGGGTCTGACATTGCGGGTCTCTCTCAAGCGCAAGACAAACTGCGAAGTATTCCGTTGGGCGTGACCGATCCCAAGGCGCTTTGCGAGGCGTTGGAATATCAAGTTGAACGCACCATTTGCGGTACGGTGTTCACACTTGCGGAGATTCCTCTGCCCGGCGGCGGCTCCATCCCGCTCACCGTCGATGTCGCCACGCTGGTTGGCGCTCTGGGCGGTGGGTCGTAATGAGTATCCGCATGCGTCTGCGCGAGGAGCGCGCCCAAGCGACGGTGGAGATGGCAGTGGTTACGCCCGTTTTGCTGGTGCTGGCACTCATCGTGTACAACGTCATGATCTTTGCCAGCGCTGTCGCGCGCTTCGACCGCGTGGTGCCCGACATCGTGCTAGCGCATGCCGTGGCGTCGGAGGGGGAGGGCGACGAAAGCTCTGCCGATGCCTCGGCGACGGTTCAGACTCAAATTCTGAATGCCATGGAAGGCTATGACTTACAGATCGAAGTGTCGAGCGAGCAAGGCGCGAAGGCATCGGATGGTGGCCTGCTCTCCCTATCCGGTACGTTTAGGACCTACACCTGCACCATGCACTATGAGCCGTGGCCGACTTCTCTCAGCATCGCTGGCGTTCCGCTGGGGGCGCCGACAACGTTGTCGCACGAGCGTGCGGTGACGGTCGATCCATGGCGTCCGGGGGTGGTCATGTGACCGCGGTCTCGTCCTACATCGCCTACGCGCGGGCACTCAATAGGCTGGGTTGGACGCCGGCCGAGTTTGTGGTGGCGGAGTCGTTTGTCGTGCGCCTGCGCGGCATGCTGGGACGGCGTCCGGTTGCCGCCAACGGCCTGCCGCTCGTCATGGCGTTTCCACGCTGCTCTTCGGTCCATACGTGTTTTATGGCCTATCCCATCGACATCGCCTTCATCGATCGCGACGGCAATATCCTCGCGCGCTACGAAAACGTCCGCCCTTGGCGCATGTGCTCCTGCCCCGGCGCCTGGGCCGTACTAGAGCGTCCTTCAATCATTGTTTCGACCCCTGCTCTCCAACGCGTGCCGGCTTAAGAATTGGCGACAGTGGACTTTCGTCATACGAAATTGGGTAAGATGGAGGAGAAGATGCATGGATGTTGAGATTCATCCCAACGCTAAAAAGCACCTGACGGAATAGCAGGTGCTTAGCGCTTGGCTTGCGGTTACTGAGTGCATTCGTCGCGAGTCGAAGGACGAGCCGCCGAGATGGCTTGCGATTGGATGGCTCCCAGACGGACGAAGCGTGGAGCTTGTCGCGGTCGAGCTTGTCCGTGGGTGGCTTATCATTCATGCCTTGTCTCCAGTCCAGAAGAAATTTTGGCAGGAGATTGAACAGGCTCGGCAAAGGGGTCGATGATGGGCAAGACGTATACGGCCGCTAATGGTCAGGTTGTAACGGATGAAATGATTGACGCGTGGTGCGAGTCGTACGAGCGCGGAGAGTTTCCGGATGGCGAACACACCGTTGGTGGGATCGTGCATGGACGGCCCCCGCTCTCAGGTGAGGGGACGGCAACGCTGTCGGTCAAGATTCCTCTGGGAATGAAGGAGGCCATTCGTCGACGGGCGGCTGCCGAGGGGATGACGCCAAGTGAGTTTGCCCGTGCGGCTCTGAGTGAAAAACTTCTTGCTGCCGGCTGATGCCTCTGACGTGCCGATTTATAGAACCGAGGCTGTGCTCAAAAACTTTTTTAAAATTCTCGGTTGACCGGAACGCGTCCTTGGTTATACTAATCAAGCCTTGAAACAAGGCACACCTCAAATGGCTGGGTAGCTCAGTTGGTAGAGCAGAGGACTGAAAATCCTCGTGTCAGGGGTTCGATTCCCTTCCCCGCCACCTTGAATTGACTAGGACCTCTGTAAAGGGGTCCTTTTCTTTTATGCAGCCCCCACATGGAATCGAACCCCGTGAGGGCGCGGGGCTGAGTAAACGCGTAAGCGTTTGCCAGCGCAGCTCGCAAGGCGCGTAAGCGCCGCAGCGGTCCGTCCGCGCAGCGCGCGGACGCGATTCCCTTCCCCGCCACCTTGAATTGACTAGGACCTCTGCAAAGGGGTCCTTTTCTTTTATCGAGGACTCTGCGGAAATTGCGTCCCAGATCCCGCGCTCAGAACGGGATGCATTTTCCGGCCGCCTACTTCCGGCGCATATGTACATCTCGGCGCGCCATCTCGGGCCCGCCCAGATATTCCTCCCGCTTTTGCGCCACTTTACAGACCGTTCGGTCGTCTGTCCGCACGCGCGGGTATACTCAAAACGATACTTTTCCTGTGCAATACGATGCAGGCTCGGCCTGCACGATCCGAAGGGGGCAGTGATGGAGAGGATACTCGGCGTTAATCTCTCTGGCTGGTTTATTCCCGAGCCTTGGGTGACCCCGTCGCTATACGCGGCGACCGGTGCATCCAACGCGGCCGAGCTGCAGGAGGCCATGGGCACCGCCGCCTATAACGAGCGCATGCGCCGTCATTACGAGACGTTTGTGAGCGAGGACGATTTCCGTCGCATGGCGCAGATCGGTCTCAATGCCGTGCGTCTGCCGGTGCCCTGGTATGCCTTTGGCTCGCAGGAGTCCGATGCGTCCTACATCTCGGTTGTCGACTACATTGACCGTGCGATTGAGTGGGCTGCCAAGTACGACATCCGCGTGCTGCTTGATCTGGCAACTGTGCCCGGTGGCCAGGGCGATTCCAATGATTCGCCCGCCACGCCAGAGGCTGTTGCCGAGTGGCATTCGTCCACCAACGGTCGTCATGTCGCGCTCGACGTGCTCGAGCGCCTGGCCGATCGCTACGGCGAGGCCGAGAGCCTGCTGGGCATTGAACTGCTGGATACGCCGCAGATGAGTGTCCGCAAGAGCCTCTTCACCATGACGGATGGCATTCCGGCGCACTACCTGCGCAACTTCTATCGCGATGCCTATGAGCTCGTCCGTTCATATATGCCCGAGGATAAGATCGTCGTCTTCTCGTCGTCGGGGCATCCCAGCGAGTGGAAGCATTTTATGCGCGGCGCCAAGTACAAGAACGTCTACATGGACCTTCACCTGTACCATTACCGCGACGAATATGCGCTCGATATCACGAGCCCCCGCGGGCTGACGACGGCGATTTCGCGCAACAAGCGCGAGCTCAAAGAAGCGATTTCGACTGGGTTCCCCGTGCTGGTGGGCGAATGGTCGGGCGCGGCGATCTTTGCCAACTCGTCGGTTACGCCCGAGGGCCGCAATGCCTACGAGCGCGTGTTTATCGCCAATCAGCTGGCTTCGTTTGCGCCGGCTGCCGGTTGGTTCTTCCAAACGTGGAAGACCGAGAAGCGCATTGCAGCATGGGACGCCCGCGCGGCGCTCGGTACGCTCGAGCGCGGCATGATTGAATAGGTTGATATGACGCAAAACAGCGCCCATACGGGCAAACTCTATGTGGTCGGCACGCCCATCGGCAACCTGGGCGACCTGTCCCCGCGCGTTGGCGAGGCGTTTGCCGCCGCCGATGCCATCTGCTGCGAAGACACGCGTGTGACGTCAAAGCTGCTGATGCACCTGGGCATTTCCAAGCCGCTTGTCCGTTGCGACGAGAATGTGATCGCCAGCCGCGCCGCCGGCCTAGTCGACCGTCTGCTGGCGGGGGAGACCCTCGCCTTTGCCTCGGACGCCGGCATGCCGAGCGTGTCCGATCCCGGCCAGGCGCTGGTCGAGGCGGCACGTGAGGCCGATGTGCCCGTAGAAGTTATTCCCGGGCCCTCTGCTTGCGTCACGGCGCTCGTTTCGTCCGGCATTCCCTGCGAGCATTTTTTCTTTGAGGGCTTTTTGGGCCGAAAGCACGGCGACCGTGTGCGCCGTTTGCAGCGCCTTGCCGTGGTGCCCGGCGCGCTCATCTTCTACGAGTCTCCACATCGCATCGTGGCGACGCTCGAGGCCGTGGTGGAGGTCTTTCCCCAGCGTGAGGTTGCCGTCTGCCGCGAGCTCACCAAGCTGCACGAGGAAGTCTTGCGCGGGCCCGCTGCCCAGCTTGCCGAGGAGCTGCGTGCTCGCGGCGAGGTAAAGGGCGAGATTGCGCTGGTCATCGCGCCGCCGAGCGAGGATGAGGAGGCCGGTGCCGTGCCGGTTGGCGCCGCGGCAGCGGATCCCGACGAGGCCCTGCGCGAGGATATCCGCGCCGCGCTCGAGGAGGGGGAGCCCGCGTCTGCGGTGGCCAAGCGCCTGTCTCAGAAGTATTCGCGCCGCAAGCGCGATGTCTATGCCATGGTGCTCGATATGCAATAGATGGAGGATATCCAGCCCTTGCGCTAGAATCATCCTCTGTATGCAACGTTTTTCTGGAGGACAAACCCCATGGATCAAAGCAAGCCTTCGTTCTTTATCACGACGCCCATCTACTACGTCAACGCCGATCCGCACCTGGGCACGGCTTATTCCACCATCATCGCCGACGTTCAGGCCCGTTATCGTCGCTCCGCCGGCTATAACGTCAAGTTCCTGACCGGCATGGACGAGCACGGCGAGAAGGTCGCCGAGGCCGCAGCCAAGCATGGCATGACGCCGCAGGAGTGGACCGACAGCCAGGCCCCGCACTTCAAGGAGCTTTGGAGCAAGCTCGAGATTTCCAACGACGACTTCATCCGCACCACCGAGCCGCGCCAGCATCATGCCGTGCAGTACCTGTGGGAGCGCATGAAGGAGTCCGGTTACCTGTATAAGGGCAGCTACGACGGCTGGTATTGCGTGCCTGATGAGACCTACTTCACCGATACACAGGTCCAGAAGGGCGACGAGGAGTACGGCAGCGTCGGCCAGCACCTGTGCCCCGACTGCCACCGTCCGCTTGAGCGCGTGCAGGAGGAGTCCTACTTCTTTAAGCTTTCCGCCTTCCAGGACAAGCTGCTCAAGCTCTATGACGAGCACCCCGATTTTGTCGAGCCCGCGTTCCGCATGAACGAGGTGCGCAGCTTTGTCGAAGGCGGCCTCAACGACCTTTCCGTGAGCCGTACGAGCTTTGACTGGGGCATTCAGGTCCCGTTTGACGAGGGCCACGTGACCTACGTGTGGTTCGACGCGCTGCTCAACTATATGACGGCCGTCGGCTACGGTGTCGACACCGACGAGGCCCGTGCCGAGCTGGCCTATCGCTGGCCCGCGCAGTTCCACATCGTGGGTAAGGACATCATCCGCTTCCACTGCGTCATTTGGCCCGCCATGCTCATGGCCATCGGCGAGGCCCTGCCCGAGCACGTCTTTGCCCACGGCTTCCTGACCGTGCGCAATGCCGAGACCGGCAAGGCCGAGAAGATGTCCAAGAGCCGCGGCAACGCCATCGCTCCGCAGGACGTTATCGACATGCTGGGCGTCGAGGGCTATCGCTACTACTTTATGACCGACGTGGTGCCCGGCACCGACGGCGCCATCAGCTTCGAGCGCATGGAGCAGGTCTACAACGCCGACCTGGCCAACAGCTGGGGCAACCTTATCTCGCGTTCGCTCAACATGAGCGGCAAGTACTTCGACGGTTGCGCGCCCGCCAAGCCCGCATCGTTCGATGCGTTCGTCAACCCGCTGGCAAAGATTGCCGATGGCCTGGTCGATCGCTACATGGCCAAGATGGACGTGCTCGATTACGGTGGAGCTAAGGACGAGGTCATGGAGCTCATCCATGCCGCCAACCATTACATCGAGGACTCCGAGCCTTGGGCGCTTGCCAAGGACGAGGCCAAGGCCGACGAGCTGGCGTTTGTGATCTACAACCTGCTCGAGGCCATCCGCATTGCCGCTCACCTGCTGATGCCGCTCATGCCCCAGACTTCTGCCGAGGCCCTGCGTCGTCTGTCCTGCGAGGATGAGGCCGCGAGCGACGACCTCAAGGGCATTTGCGCTTGGGGCCTGCTTGCCGGTGGTCAGCCCGTCGAGAAGGGCGAGCCGCTGTTCCCGCGTCTGGGCTAAGACGCCGCGCGCCATATCGGCAATTTGCTGTTTAGATGTAAGGGCATGGCCGCAACGGTCCATGCCCTTTTGCTTTACGATGCAGCCATCATGTTAAGGAGGCAACCATGACAACTTCGCCTTTGGCAAACCCCACGGCAACTAGGGAGCTGCTAGAGGAGTTTGGCCTTGCGACCAAGCATCGCCTGGGCCAAAACTTCCTGATCGACAACCATGTGATCGAGCGTATCTGCGAGCTTGCCGAGCTTGCAGGCGATGAGCGTGTGCTCGAGGTTGGTCCGGGCGTTGGTACGCTCACGCTTGCGCTGCTGCAGGAGGCGGCGTGCGTCACGTCGATCGAAGCAGATCCTGAGCTCGAACCGGTGCTCGACGCCCACGCCGCCGACTATGCCAACTTCCGCTTTATCATGGGCGACGCGCTCAAGGTGACGCCGGAGCAGATTGAGCAAGCCGCCGGTGGCGAGCCCACGGTATTTGTCGCGAACTTGCCCTATAACGTGGCGGCGACGATCATTTTGCAATTTTTCCAGACGATGCCGGCGCTCAAGCGCGCCGTCGTCATGGTGCAAAAGGAGGTTGCCGATCGCATTGCCGCAGTGCCGGGCAACAAGACCTATGGCGGCTACACGACAAAGCTCGGCCTGTATGCGCAGGTTACGGGTCGCTTTGAGGTGCCGCCGCGTTGCTTTATGCCGGCGCCGCACGTGGACTCGGCCGTCGTGCGTATCGACCGTGTTGACGGCGTGGTGCCCGAAGGACTCGACCGCGAGTTTGTGGCCCGCGTGATTGATGCTGCATTTGCTCAGCGTCGCAAGACCATTCGCAACTCCATGAGCGCCAACGGCTTTGCCAAGGACGTGCTCGATGCCGCCTTTGAGGCTTGCGGTATCGCATCCACCACGCGCGCCGAAACGCTTGATGTTGCCGACTTTGTCCGCCTGGCCCAGGAGCTAATCCATGATGCCTAATGCCGCACGCGTGACGTTTACCAAGAAAAAGAAAACGGTTGCCTGCCCCGTGCCCTTGGCACCGCTTGCCGACACGCATGCGCATCTGCTTTCGTTTTGGGGCAAAGAAGTGCCCGAGACGCTCGTGCGCGCCAAAGCCGCGGGCGTCGACCTGTTGGTGACGATGTTCGATCCCATCGCTGACAAACGCAGCGTGGCGGACTATAGCGACTGGCTGGTGCGCGAAATTCTGCCGATGCGGGATATTCCGCAGATCAAGTATCTTGCCGGCGTGCATCCGTATGGCGCGCCGGACTATACCGACGACGTTCACGCACAGGTCGTTGCCGCACTCGATGACCCCTTATGCGCCGGTATTGGCGAAATCGGCCTGGACTACCACATTGACTATGACGACGATATCGCGCCGGCACCCCATAACGTGCAGATTGACTGCATGGCGCGCCAACTCGAGCTTGCCGTGTGCCGTAACGTGCCGGTGGAGCTGCATCTGCGCCACGAGGACACGGACTATGAACGTACCTCGCACGTGGACGCCTACAACGTGCTTCGTGAGGTGGGCGTGCCCCAGGCCGGTTGTGTGCTGCACTGCTTTGGCGAGGACCGCGCCACGATGGAGCGCTTTGTGGAGCTGGGCTGCTATATCGCCTATGGTGGCGCGGGCACCTTTAAGCGCAACGACGACGTGCGCGAGGCATTTGCGGCAACCCCACTCGATCGAATTTTGTTCGAGACGGATTGCCCGTATATGGCTCCGGAGCCCATCCGCGGTCTTGAATGCGAGCCCGCAATGATCTCCATTACGGCAAACGCGCTGGTTAACGACCGTGTCGATCGCACTGGTGAGGACGCCGAAACAATCGCGCAAGCCGCTTGGGAAAATGCCTGCAAACTTTTTCAAAAATAGTTCTTGCGTTCGTGGTGGCGCTCCGTTATTCTAATTCCTGCACGCGGGCGTGGCGGAATTGGCAGACGCGTACGGTTCAGGTCCGTATGGGGGCAACCCCATGAAGGTTCAAGTCCTTTCGCCCGCACCATTGATTGAAAGAGCTCCCAGCAATGGGAGCTTTTTTGTTATGGGCCGTTTTTGGCAGATTTGACATATCGATTTCGCGCGGTAGATGCCCCTGTGGTCAAAAAGTGGCAAATATGAGTACTGACATGAAAATAGAGACATTTCATGAAGCTATTTTTGCTCATTTTGCGCAACAGATGTACGCTAATTTGGCTCAACCTTGAGACAAAATGAAGTAATTTCGATAGACCTCGGGTTCAACGAGGCGATTTTGACCCAAATACGCTGTTACTAAACTGGTAACAGTACTCATATTTGGCCTTTTTTGACCACGGGTCCTCTTGTTGGTGTCACACAGCTGCTTCGTGCGGGTATCCTAATGCCAACGTGTGCCTATCAGAGGAGAGACCATGCTGTTGTCCGGTATCATCGCTGCCCTTACCAGCCTTTTGATTCCCATCATCATTCTGTTGCTGCTGCTTCCCAACGCCTGCTACGTCGTTGAACAGCAGCATGCCGTGATCATCGAGCGTCTGGGCAAGTTTAACCGCATCGTCAACGCGGGCTTCCACATGAAGGTGCCCGTGATCGACCGCAAGGCCGCCACGGTGAGTCTGCGAACCATGAAAAACGGTTTTGGCATCGACGTTAAGACCCAGGACAACGTGACCATCGGCCTTGAGGTCTCTGCTCAGTACCACGTGAGCTATGACATGGGCGCCGGCCCGGCAGATTCGGGCATCTACAAGAGCTACTATATGCTGCAGGAGCCCGTCGACCAGATGCGTGACTTCATCACCGACGCCCTGCGCTCTTCGATTCCCGTCTACACACTCGATGAGGTCTTTGCCAAGAAGGACGACATCGCCAAGGATGTCAACGCTACCGTTTCCGAGCAGATGGCCGCCTACGGCTTCACCCTCGTGTCGACGCTCATCACCAAAATCGCACTGCCGACCGAGGTTGAGAACTCCATGAACGACATCAACGCCGCCCAGCGCAAGCGCGCTGCGGCACAGGAGCTCGCTGAGGCAGACCGCATCAAGCGCGTCACCGAGGCGACCGCCGAGGCTGAGGCTATGGAAAAGGCGGGCGAGGGCATCGCCAACCAGCGCAAGGCCATCGCGCTGGGTATCAAAGATTCGCTCGAGATCATCCAGGAGACGGGTGTCGGCAATGACGAGGCCAACCAACTGTTCATGTTTACGCAGTGGTCCGAGATGATGACGGAGTTCGCTCGCACGGGTAAAACCTCGACGGTCGTGCTGCCGAGCGACTTTTCGCAGTCGGCCTCGATGTTCGAGCAGATGCTGGCCGCCGGCAAAGTTCAAAACGATTCGAAGGAGTAGACGCGCGTGAAATACACCGTCGTTTGCGTCGGTAAGCTCAAGGAGCGCTTTTGGAAGGACGCGTGCGCTGAGTACGCCAAGCGCCTAGGTGCCTATGCCAAGGTTGATATCCGCGAGGTGGCCGATATCGACCCGGCTAAGGCGGGCGGCGTGGATGCCGCGCGCGACAAGGAGGGGGCGGCGATTCTTGCTGCCTTGCCGTCTCGAGCGCATGTGATCCTGCTGGCCATTGAGGGCAAAGAGCGCTCGAGCGAGGAGTTTTCGGCGCGGCTTGATGATCTTATGCTGCGTGGTAACAGCGACATCGCCTTTGTGATTGGCGGATCGGACGGCGTGAGCGATGACGTGCGCGCCCGCGCCGACGAGATGCTCAGCTTTGGACGCATTACCTTGCCGCATAACCTGGCGCGCGTGGTGCTGCTGGAGCAAATCTACCGCGCCTGCAAGATCAGTCGTGGCGAGCCGTATCACAAATAGGTCGGCAATACGAAACAATGGCGTGGGACAATACCTTTCGTTTTGAGGAATGTGTCTGAAAGGACTATGAGATATGAAGATTGGATTTGTCGGTTTTGGCAATATGGCGAGCGCTATGGCCGATGGCTGGATCGCTGCCGGTGTAGCTGTGAGCGACATGTGCGCCTGCGCGGGTCGCTACGACGCACTGGTTGAGCGCTGCGAGGCGCGCGGCATGGTCGCCTGTCACGATGCCGCCGAGGTTGTCGCCGCATCCGATATCGTGGTCGCTGCGGTCAAACCGTACATGATCGAGAAGGTATTCGCCCCGCTCAAGGACATTCTTGCCGACAAGGTCGTTCTGTCGGTTGCCTGGACTTGGGACAGTGCCAAGTGGGAGCAGGTCCTGCCGGGCGTCGCGCACATCTCGACGGTGCCCAACACACCGGTTTCGGTGGGCGAGGGCGTCATCGCCTGCGAGAAGGCTTCCACGCTTAGTGATGAGCAGAGCGCAGTGGTGCTTGATCTGCTTGGCAAGCTCGGTGCGGTGGTCGAGCTCGATACGAGCCTGCTGTTTGTGGGCGGCACGGTGGGTGGTTGCGCTCCGGCATTTGTCGCCATGGCAATCGAGGCCCTGGGCGATGCGGCGGTCAAGCACGGTATCCCGCGTGCCGATGCCTATCGCATTGTGAGCCAGATGGTGCTGGGTACGGCAAAGCTGCAGCTTGCAACTGGCCAGCATCCTGCGGCGATGAAGGATGCCGTATGCTCGCCCGGTGGTGCCACCATCAAGGGCGTCGTTGCGCTCGAGGACGCCGGCATGCGCAGTGCCCTGGTCAAGGCAATCGACGCAACTCTCCAGTAAAACCTGCCATTTAGGGACAGGTTTATTTTGGCAGGTTTTTCCTGCGGTTTTGTCGTATGTGCGAAAAGCGCCCCGCAACCGGATCGTTACCGGTTGCGGGGCGCTTGCGTTTGCCCAGATAAAACCGACCAAAATAAACTTGGCCCTTTTTGGCAGGTTAGTCCCAGAAGCTGTCTTCCTCATCCTCGGACTTGGGTCCGCGGTCGACGTACATCTTATGGGTACGCTTCTCCATTACAAAGGCAAGAATCGCAAATAACAGGATGCCGCCGGCGAAAAGGATGGCAAAACCGGTGCGGGTGCCAAACAAAAAGGAAAAAACTGCGTCCATTGGGTGCCTTCTTGCGTAGTTGAGTTGGGTCGTAAACGCTCATAAGTATATACTTGCCCATACATGTACAAGGTTGCAACCTAAATGGAATGTATATCGCCGGAGGATCTAATGCTTGATATCAAGTTTGTTCGCGAGAACCCCGATGCCATTGATGTCGCCATGGCTAACCGCCAGACGTCTTGGGATCGCGAGAAGTTCTTTGAGCTCGACGACGAGCGTCGTGCCGTCATCACCGAGGTCGAGGAGCTCCAGGCTACGCGCAATGCCGAGTCCAAGAAGATCGGCGCCCTGATGAAGGAGGGCAAGAAGAACGAGGCCGAGGCCGCCAAGGAGGCCGTGCGCGCCGTCAACGAGAAGATTGATGGTCTGGCCGAGCGTCGTACTGCCCTCGAGCAGGAGCAGTACGACTTCATGGCTCACCTGCCCAACATTCCGTGCGATGCCACCCCGTACGGTAAGGACGAGGACGAGAACATCGAGCGTCGCCGCTGGGGCACCCCGCGCGAGTTCGACTTCGACTTTAAGCCGCACTGGGATCTGGGCACCGATCTGGACATCCTCGACTTCGAGCGTGGCAACAAACTCTCCGGCAGCCGCTTTACCGTTCTCGGTGGCGCCGGCGCCCGCCTGGAGCGCGCCCTCATCAACTTCTTCCTCGATACGCACACCAGCCGTGGTTTTAAGGAGTGGTGGCCGCCCATCGTCGTCAAGCGTCAGACCATGTTTGGCACGGGTCAGCTGCCCAAGTTCGAGGACGACGCCTATCACGTCTCGGGTGACAACTTCCTGATCCCCACCGCCGAGGTCGTGCTCACCAACCTGCACGCCGGCGAGGTCCTCGATGCCGACACCCTGCCGCGCCGCTACACCGCCTTCACCCCCTGCTTCCGTGAGGAGGCCGGTTCCGCCGGCCGCGACACCCGCGGCATCATCCGTCAGCACGAGTTCGACAAGGTCGAGATGGTCAAGTTCGCTAAGCCGGAGGAGTCCGACGAGGAGCTCGAGAGCATGACCGCCGAGGCCGAGTACCTGCTGCAGCAGCTGGGCCTTCCGTATCGCGTGATTAGCCTGTGCACCGGCGACTTGGGCTTCTCTGCCCGTCAGACCTACGACGTCGAGGTTTGGCTGCCGAGCTACAACGCCTACAAGGAGATCAGCTCCTGCTCCAACTGCGGTGACTTCCAGGCTCGCCGCGCCAACATCAAGTATCGCGACCCCGAGAACTTCAAGGGTTCGCGCTACCTGCACACCCTCAATGGTTCCGGCCTGCCGGCCGGCCGCACCATGGCCGCCATTCTGGAGAACTACCAGAACGCCGACGGCACCATCACGATTCCCGAGGTTCTGCGTCCTTACATGGGCGGCCTCGAGAAGATCGAGCCGGTCGCGTAACTTGCCTGCATAGGGGATATGCAAGGGCGCTCCTTCGGGGGCGCCCTATTTCGTGCGTAGGTCCATACCATGCCGTGCGGACAGCTCAATAGAAAACACACGAACAACTGTTCTGTATACAGCCATCTACCTGCTATGCTTTTGCTAAATAAGAGCGAGAGAAAGGGGACGCGATGGAGCTGTTTGATGATCGGGTGGTTTTGTTTGAGAGCGACGAGGGCGGGGAGTACCTGCTTGTAACGTGTGAGCCGTCTGGCATGGGTGGCCTGGTGCTTCGGCAGACGAGTGAGGGTCCGTTGACCCAATGGTGCTTTGAGGAGTCGCCGCATGTGGTCGAGACCTTTGTGACGCACGAGGGGCTTGTGGCGCTGGAGCACTTCTATGGAGTTGGGACTTCCAACCAGGTCGCGCGCATGCTGAGCATCTCGTTTGCCGATTATGATTGCGCCCAGCGGGTGAGATCGCTCCTGAGGGAACTTGATGCCAAGTTCGACGTGATCGAAAAGTCAATCGATCGTACGGGGAACGGCGGTATATGCGGAGCAGCATGACAAAACTGCGTTCCACAAAAAAGTTTGAGATTGTGCTTGACTCCAATAAGCTAAAGTGGTTTTATATGTCTTGCGCTGCGGCGTTACCTCAGCTGGATAGAGGGTCTGACTACGAATCAGAACGTCATAGGTTCGAATCCTATACGCCGCACCAATCGAACTTAAAGCCTCCGGCAACGGGGGCTTTTCTTTTATGCCGTCACCGCATGGATTCGAACCTCGGTCGAGGCGCGAGCGTCAAGAAAACGCGAAGCGTTTTTAGCGAGCGGGCGAGGACGCCGGCAGGCGGGCGAAGCCGGTGCGGATCCGCGCAGCGGATGCGCGGAATCCTATACGCCGCACCAATCGAACTTAAAGCCTCCGGCAACGGGGGCTTTTCTTTTACGCCGCCGCTGCATGGATTCGAACCTCAGTCGAGGCACGGGCGTCTTAATCAGCACTCCGTATAATTTTTCCAAATTGTCGCTTGACCCATCGAGGGGTCACGTGCATAATAATCCGTGCGTTGCGGCGTTACCTCAGCTGGATAGAGGGTCTGACTACGAATCAGAACGTCATAGGTTCGAATCCTATACGCCGCACCAATTGAGTTTTAAGCCTCCGGTAACGGAGGCTTTTCTTATATGTCGACAAACTTGAGAAGTTGCTTTTACCGTGTTTGAAAGTATCGAGTCGATTGACTGCGTCAAATGAGTAAAAATCAAATTTGATAACTTTTTTCGAAAAATGCTTGACCTTTATTCAGTCGATGTGCATAATAATCAATAAGTCGCGGCGTTACCTCAGCTGGATAGAGGGTCTGACTACGAATCAGAACGTCATAGGTTCGAATCCTATACGCCGCACCATTTGAGATTAAAGCTCCCGGCAACGGGGGCTTTTCTTTTACGTAAACACTGCATGGATTCGAACCTCGGTCGAGGCGCGGGCGTAAAGAAAACGCGGAGCGTTTTTAGCCCGCGGGCGAGTCCGCCGGCAGGCGGGCGAAGCCGGTGCGGATCCGCGAAGCGGATGCGCGGAATCCTATACGCCGCACCATTTGAGATTGAAGCTCCCGGCGACGGGGGCTTTTCTTTTACGTAAACACAGCATGGATTCGAACCTCGGTCGAGGCGCGGGCGTAAAGCGGACTATTTCCTGTCGACTCGTGTAAGATTCCGAGTAGGTGTCGCGGCCCATCCGCGACCACTCCTTCTCTCAACGACCGATCAGGGTGATATTTCGTGGCAGAGCGTCCGACATACAAGCTCAGGTTTCTCGATCCCAAGAAGCGCTTTCCGGCGATGCCCGAGCAGCCTGCGGGACGCTCATATGGCGTGGTCTGGAAACTCTTTGGCGAGGATCAGCATGAATCTTGTTATGTCGTCGAATTCGTTGGCAAAAGTCATGTGTCGCTTTTGGGCTACGTAAGCGTTTCGGGTGAGGTGTACAAGGTGGACCGCCCCGTCAGCGAGGCTCCGCTGCCCAACGATCCCGACATGGAACTGGTCCTTGACGAGTCGGATTCCAGTATTGGTGAGATTATGGTAAGGGAAGCCAACGGTGCAATGCGCGCGTGTGCGCAAACTGCCGGCTCTCCCGAAGGCCCCATGCGCGAGCAGTCCGACCACGAGACATGGAATTCGACCCGCGCCCTTCCTTACGGCGAGTTCATGGCCTCGATGTTCTTGCGCTACGTGATATTTGCCAACTCCGAAAGCGCTATTGTGAACACGGCGGACGCCGGCGGACTCGACGAGGGTATGCAAAACGTTGTCGACAAAATAAAGCTCGTAAAGTTGCCCGAGCCGGTCGAGGTGTTTTTGGGCTTTAGCACGGCACCGCTACCTGACGCTATCGAGACGCTGCTCTACCGTGTCGACCATGCCGAGAATCCGAGCGGTATCGAGCGTTATGCGGCCGCCCTTATGAGCGAGGTCGACTTGCCCCGACTGCGCACCATCGCCGCCAAGTCCGAGATGAGCCTGGCTCGCATCGATCGCTCAAAGCTTTTCTATCTCAATTTTGATCGTAGCCTGCTGGACCAGGACGAGATTGACATGCTGCTTGCCATCGAGTGCCGTCTCAACCGCCTCTCTGGCATCCTCGAGCGCATCGGGGCCGGATTGGCCCCTGCGGCATCCTCGCCGAGCCTTGAGGGCTGCGCGCTCTTTGATGCGTGGCATATCGCCAAGACGACCAACGATGTTCCCCGACTGCTCGATACGGCCTCGAGCGATAACCCGTGGGGCAAACCGGGTACGGTGGCTTGCCAGCCGGGCGGTGAGTGGGATGTGCGTACCCGCTTCGCGCGTATTGTCGAGGCGCTTAACGTGGTCACACGGCTCGACTATACCTATCGGGCAAACGTTGCCGAGGGGATTATGCTCGTTCGGTTTGGGCGGTCTGTCGTTGATGCCATGCCGCAACGTGAATACGACGCTCAGGATGACGCCTGGCGCGAGCTGGACGAGGACATGCGCGCGATCTGGGCCGCGGAGCACGATGCGCGCGTGGCACTTACGCTTGCGGCAGCGTGTTTTGCCGCGGGCACCTGCATCACGCGCTGCTATGTGCAGATTGTTGCTCCCGACAGTGAGCAGGGCGAGCGCGTTGTCGCAACGTATTTCTTTGGGCGCGCGGCCTATCTGGCCGATTGCGTGCCTGTCGCCAAGGATCTTGAGAGCATGGACATGGACGATATGCCGTGCAAGCGTGTGCTTGAGGCGTATGAGTCAACCGCTCCGGAGACGATTGAGCCTGCGGAGGTTCATGCTCGTCCGCGTGATGACCATCGCACACTGCCGCCGGCGCTGCGCGATCTGCTGCTTGCCGATACGGCTGACGAGTTGGAGGTCATGGAAGAGGACGACGACCCATATGTGGCCCGCGTTGTTGAATTGCGCGAGCAGGCAAAAGTCGACCGTACAGGTGCCTTTGAAGGCTTTTCCCGTCTTGTCGAGGAGTTGGAGGCTAAGTGCGCCGTCGCCGAGCTTTTGGCGACAGGTCCGGTTCAAACGCAGTTTTGCGATAACCAGCTGGTACGCATGGTGCTACCGGTGTTGGAAGAAGACCGCTCTGTGCGAATCCTTCGTGCGCCCGATGCGCTGTACTTTGCCCAGCACGAGATCTGCAGCTTTTACGCCGAGCAAGAGGACTTTGAACGAGCACTGCCCGAGGTGCGCCATCTTTACGATCTGGCACGCTCGTCCATGCAATCGCACTTTGCGCTCATCAACGTGCTTGCGCGTCTGGAGCGCTTTGACGAGATTATCGAGGTGGCGCGCCACGGCCTACGTATTGCCAGCGATCGTTCTGCAATCGGCTACCTGTTCTATCGCTTGGCGTTTGCCTATTGGAATTGCGATCAGCTCGACCTGGCGCTGGCTTGTTACCGTCTGGTGCCGCGCGGCGAGGAGTCGGGCAGTAGCGCGCTGGAAGAAATGCAGGGCCTTATGAATGAGATGGGCGTCAGCGAGCCTCCGACGTTCGAGGAGGCGGTCGAGACCATCCGCAAGGCTGGACTCGAGCTGCCGCCAGTGTCCGCCGTGACGAATCAGCTGGCAGATGCCGCTGTGCAACTGGTCGACAACGGCTTCTTTTTCCTGGCACGCGGTTGCATCTTCCAAATGTGGCGCACCATGGGCAACGACGAGCTCGGCTCCCTCAACCGCTCGCTGGGGTAGGCGAAGCCTCCAAGGAGGAAAGGATGCTAGGCAATTAGAAAATTTCCTCTTGCCCATCCTTGGCTGTTTGGTTACTATAGAACGGCTGTTACGGAGAGCTGACCGAGAGGCCGAAGGTGCTCGCCTGCTAAGCGAGTATGCCCCAAAAGGGCATCTGGGGTTCGAATCCCCAGCTCTCCGCCAGTACGAATTTGAAGAAGGGTCCCATTTGGGGCCCTTTTTTGTGCGGAGAAAGGAGGCTGGGGATTCGAACCCGAGAGGGCACGGGCGTTAAGCAAACGCGAAAGCGTTTGTAGCCCGTGGGCGAAAAGCCGCCAGGCTTTGAAGCCGGAGGGCATGCGTAGCATGTCCGGACATCCCCAGCTCTCCGCCAGTTTAACTTTAAAGAAGGGTCCCATCGGGGGCCCTTTTTTATTATCGAGAAAGGGCGCTGGGGATTCGAACCCTCAAAAAAAGGAGGCATCCTTTCGGACACCTCCTTTCAGCGAGTGTATTGTTCTTCGATCTTACATCTCGGGCGCCTTGGCTACGGTCTCGCTCTCGGCTGTGAGCGGGCGGTTGTCGATGCGGCGGCCCAAGCGATCGAGCTTCACGAGCAGCCATTCAATGGGATTCGGCCCTGCGCCTTCCTCGTCGGCAACTAGGTCCATGACGGCGATCTTGGTGTCGTCCTGCTTGAGCGTAACGCTGCCCACCTTGTCGCCCACATGCACCGTGCCCGAAAGATCGTCGTAGCTAACCTTTTCGGTCACCTCGCCGGCAAGGGAAAACACGGTCGCTTGCGCCGTAGGATCGGCGAGTGTGGCGTCGATCGTCTTATCCGTCCAGTCGGTTTGGCCAATGCGCGCCATAAGCGGGTTGCCGTTGGCGGTCTTTTCCTGCGTGTTGGCGATTGCGACCGTCACCTTGTGACCGTAGTACCAATTGGCAAGGGCGGCGGTATCGGTAAAGCGCTGATCGGTGGTGGTGGAGTTCAAAATACCGGTGTAGATCTCGTCGCCGTCGCGGTTGTAGGCGCTCGTAAAGCAATAGCCTGCATCGTCGGTGGTGCCGGTCTTGCCACCGATGTTGCCATCTTGGCCCAGCAAATAGTTATGCGTGTCCATGGAATGCGAATGGTCGGTGCCGTCGGCGCCCGTGACCTCGATCCAGGAATCCTCGCTCGCTACGACCTCGCGGATCGTGTCGTTTTTCATGGCCTCCTGCATCATCAGCGCTACGTCGTGTGCGGTTGAGTGCATATCGCCAGCCCACTCATCAAAGTCCAGACCATGCGGGTTTTCAAAAAGCGTACCGGTGCAGCCGAGCTTCTTAGCGCGCTCGTTCATGGCCTTCACAAATGTGGCCTCGGCGTCTTTGGTCTTAGGGTCGATCTTCTTGCCCACATATTCGGCGAGCACGATGGCGGCGTCGTTGCCCGAGGGAATCATCAGGCCGCGCAGCGCCTGCTCCACGGTAAGCTTGTCGCCTTCGAGCAAGCCGGCGGTCGAATTGCCCACGGTGGCTGCGGCGTTGCTCACCGTGACCTTCTCGTCCATCTTGCAATTCTCGACGGTTAGGATTGCGGTCATGACCTTGGTGATTGAGGCAATCTTGACCTGCTCATCGGCGTCGCGGGCATAGTAGACGGTGCCGTCTTTGCCCATGACGAGGGCATTGGTCGCATCGATATCGGGCAGGTTTTCGGCCGTGATACCGCGCACATCGGCGGTTTTGCCGCAAACATTGTCGGTCGTGAGCACTTGGGCGCCGGCGACGGTGGGCACGCCAGCGGCAAGGGCGATAGCGCAGACAAAGCCGGCGGCAAGCTGGGCTGAGCGCTTTGCAAAAGGGGTGAGGGACTTCACGGATTTCGCTTTCGACGGGATGGTCTCTTCTGGAACTAGAGTATATCGTTTGCCGGCGTCGGCGATCATCGCGTGCGTGCGTGGCCCACATCCGCACCCGAACGGGCACAAGGGTGCTTAAGGCCGACTTAATCACCCACGCTTGTTGTGTGTGGCGTGCGTCGCCTCGGGCATAATGGAGCGCGAGAGGAGCACGCATGAACGAGCGCATTTTGGTAGCTGATGACGAAAAGGCCATCGCCGACTTGGTTGGTATCTACCTTACAAAAGAGGGCTTTGATGTCCAGATTGCCTATAGCGGGGCCGATGCTGCCAAGGCAATCTTGGAGCAGGAGTTCGATCTGGCGCTGCTGGATGTCATGCTGCCCGATATCGATGGGTTTGAGCTGCTGCGTACGATCCGTTCCAGCCATACCTATCCCGTGATCATGCTGACGGCGCGCGATGCCCAGCAAGACAAGATCGAGGGCCTTTCGCTTGGCGCGGACGATTACGTGGTTAAGCCGTTCCGTCCGCTGGAGCTCATCGCGCGCGTGCACGCTCAGCTTCGCCGCTACACCAGCTACGGTAGCCGTGCACAGGCGGCCGAGTCGCCGACCCTTCAGCTCGACGGCTTGGAGATCAACCGCGATGCTCGTTCCGTAACGGTGGACGGTTCACCGGTACGCCTCACACCCACCGAGTATTCAATCTTGCTGTATCTGGTCGAGCATCGCGGCAGCGTGGTGGCCGTGGAGGACCTGTTCCGCGCGGTATGGAACGAGGACTTTATGCCCGGCTCCAACAATACGGTGATGGTGCATATTCGCCACTTGCGCGAAAAGATCGGCGACGACGCACAAAAGCCACGCTTTATCAAAAACGTCTGGGGCGTCGGCTACATCATCGAATAACGCTTTTCGCTTGTGAGGATCTTGATATGACAAAAGACGATAGGCAAGCGTTCGAGGTGCCCGATCGGCTCTTTGAATACGTGAGGTCGGTCGTCGACAACCGCGCGCTTGCAACGGTGCTGCTCTTTTTGCTGAGCCTGCTGCTGATTGGCATCGACAACATCGTCGGAATCTTGGCGGTGCTGCTTGTCGGCTTTTTGCTGATCGATCGATTTGAGATCGTGTGCCGCTGCGTGGTGATTGGCGGCGCCGCGTGGGCCATGACGTTGGCGATTGGCGCCATGGCGCTCGGCGGCATCGAAGGGCCGGTGCTGTTCGATGCCGGCTTTGTATTCAACATGCTTGGCTTTGTGCTGGCGCTTGCCGCGTGCGTGCTGTTCTTGTGTGGCCGCGCCCTGTACTATCAGGGCTACGAACAGGGCGAGCAGCATGCCGATTGTGTGCTGGCCGCTCGTATTCAAGATCGTCTGATCGATCACCCCGACACCTGGGACAACATTGACGGTGACTTCTTGGAGGTCGAGGGCGCCCTTAACCGCGTGCGTGACCGTGAGCGCAAGGTGCAGCAAGCTCTGCGTGACGAGTCGCATCGCAAGGACGATCTGGTCACGTACTTGGCACATGACCTACGCACCCCGCTTGCCAGTGTGGTGGGCTATCTTTCGCTGTTGCAAGAGGCTCCTGAGCTGCCGGTTGAGCAACGTGCGCACTTTACGGGCGTGGCTCTCGACAAGGCGCACCGGCTCGATGCGCTCATCGAAGAGTTCTTCGATATCACGCGCTTTGACTTCCACGATATCGTGCTCACGCGTGGCTATGTTGATCTGGGGTTGCTGCTGGCTCAGGTGGCTGACGAGTTCTATCCCATCCTCAACGAGCAGCATAAGGAAGTCCAAGTTGATATTCGCGAGGACCTGACGGTGCTCGTGGATGGCGACAAAATGGCTCGCGTGTTCAACAACATCATGAAAAACGCCGTTGCCTATAGCTATGAGGGCTCGACCATCACGATCGAGGCCAGACGCCGGGACGGCGGTGGCATGCGCGTGCGCTTTATCAATCAGGGCGATCCCATCCCTGAGGCAAAGCTCAAGGTGATCTTTGAGAAGTTCTATCGCCTGGATGCGGCGCGTGCGACCAATCGCGGCGGCGCTGGACTGGGGCTTGCCATCGCCAAGGAGATCGTATGCGCGCACGGCGGTACCATCGCATGCGAATCGACGCCCGAGCATACTGTTTTTACTATCGAGTTGCCCGCCACGTAGCGTAGGCGCCCTTACAAACACTTGACAATGCGCTCACGTGCATATGAGCCGCGATTCCTACTATCGATACTGCTGAATTGATATCGATGTGGAGGTATGCGGTATGACGGCTGCTGCGGCTGTGGAGCCCACGGAGCTTGAAGAACTCATGAAAGCGCAGGTCGAGGCCGCGCGCGAGCGCGAGGTTGGGGATGCGACTCGCCCCACGGCAGAGGATCTTGCCGCCTCGCCGACGCGTATCGATGTCGAGGGCCTCGACCTGTTCTATGGCGACCACCATGCGCTCAAGGACGTGAATATCAAGATCCGCGACAAGCAGATCACCTCGTTCATCGGGCCTTCGGGCTGCGGAAAGTCCACGTTGCTGCGCTGCTTTAACCGCATGAACGACGGCATCAAGGATTGCCGCATCGAGGGCAGGATTGCGCTCGATGGTCAAGATATCCTGGGCGACTACGACATCTGCCGCTTGCGCCAGCGCGTGGGCATGGTGTTCCAGCGCCCCAACCCGTTTCCCATGAGCATCTACGACAACGTCGCCTACGGTCCTCGCGGCATGGGAGTGCGCGACCGCGTCGTGCTCGACGAGCTGGTCGAGGATTCCCTTCGTCGCGCTGCGCTATGGGATGAGGTCAAGGACAAGCTCAAAGAGTCGGGTCTGGGTCTTTCGGGCGGCCAGCAGCAGCGTCTGTGCATCGCCCGCGCACTTGCCGTGCAGCCCGACATTCTGCTGATGGACGAGCCGACCTCGGCACTCGACCCTGTGTCGACGCTGGTGGTGGAGCAGCTGGCCTGCGAGCTCAAAGAGACCTGCACGCTCGTGGTCGTTACGCACAATATGCAGCAGGCGGCGCGTATCTCCGATTCGGTCGCATTCTTTTTGCTGGGTGAGCTGGTGGAGCACGCGCCCACCGCGCAACTCTTCAAGAATCCGACCGATCCGCGCACGGCGGATTATTTGACGGGGCGTTTTGGCTGATACCATCTAGTAAAGGTACCTTTAGGGTTAAGATGCGGTCATGCCGGCCGCAAAGGGGTTCAACATGATCTATTACGTCGAGGACGATGACAACATCAGGGATTTGACGGTCTATGCGCTGCGCAAGCAGGGGATTGAGGCCGAAGGCTTTTCGTGCGACGGTGAGTTTAAGGCTGCCGTGGCGCGACGGGTACCCGATGCCGTCCTGCTCGACATCATGCTGCCCGATACCGATGGCTTGGCGATTATGCGTCGACTGCGTGCCGATCGCCTGACGGCGACGGTGCCCATCATGATGCTTACCGCCAAGGATACCGAGCTCGACAAGGTGATGGCGCTCGATGGCGGTGCCGACGATTACCTGACTAAGCCGTTTTCGCTCATGGAGCTCGCCAGCCGCTGCCGCGCACTGCTGCGTCGCGGCGGCATGGTCAAACAGGCAAGCGATGTGCTCAGCGTGGGCGACATTGTGCTCTCGCCCAGCCATCGTGAGGTGACTGTTGCCGGCGAGTCGCTTAAGCTCACCCTGCGCGAGTTCGACCTGCTCGAGTACCTCATGCGCAAGCCCGGCGTGGTCTTTACCCGCGAGTCGTTGCTGCAGAGCGTGTGGGGCTGGGACTTCGACGGCGGTTCGCGCACCGTTGACGTGCACGTGCAGACGCTTCGCCAAAAACTGGGCGAGCATGCCAGCGCCATCGAGACCGTGCGCGGCGTGGGCTACCGCTTGGCCGAGCCTTCTGCCGGCGATGGTGCCAAAGGCGACGACACCGCGGCCACCGCATCGGAGGAGTAACCCGTGGTCTTCGCCCCCCAGGGAAAACATACGCTGTCGCACCGCGTTTTTGTGACGATCTTTGTCTGCGCCATGGCGGTTATCGTGGCGTTTACGGTGCTGGGTGCGTTCTTTGTGCAAAACACCTTGGCGGATGCCACGAGTGCCAATCTGGCGCAGGAAACCGAGCTCATTGCTGCCGCTCTCGACGAACAGCAGGAGCCCATCCCGTTCTTGCGTAGTCTCGATCGCGAGGACTTGCGCATCACGCTGATTAACAAGGATGGATCGGTTGCCTACGACAACGAGGCGTCGCCTTCCACACTGCCCAACCATGGCGATCGCCCCGAGGTCATCGAGGCCTTTGAGAGTGGTTTGGGTTCCGCGGAGCGCGCAAGCTCTACGCTCGACGAGATTATGCTGTATCGCGCCGTCGCCCTTGATAACGGCCAGGTTGTCCGCTTGGCACAGGCCCAGCCTGGCGTTGCGGCGATTTTGCTGTCGATGGTGGCGCCGATGCTGCTTATCGCAGCAGCGGGTGCGGTACTCTCGTTTTTTATGGCGCGCCGCGAGTCCCGTGCCATCATCGCGCCGTTGCAAGAGGTGGATTTGGACCACCCACGCCGTAGCTATGAGCACGCCTATGCCGAGATGGTCCCCATGCTTGAGCGTATCGAGTCGCAGCGCCAGGAACTCAAGCGCCAAATGGCGGTGCTAGCGGACAACGACCGTATGCGCCGCGAGTTCACGGCGAATATCACCCATGAGCTCAAGACGCCGCTTACGGCGATTTCGGGCTATGCCGAGCTCATCGCAAACGGCATGGTCGAGGGCGAGGGCGACCTGCGCAACTTTGGCGGTCGCATCTATCGTGAGGCGGGCCGCTTGGCAGCGCTTGTCAACGATATCCTTACGCTGTCTAACTTGGACGAGGCCGAGCGTGCAACTGAGGGCGAGGCGGTGCCCATTGGTTCCACGGAGCCTATTGAGCTCTCGCGTGCCATCTACGCGGTTGAGCAGCGTCTTGAACAGGTCGCCCGTCAGGCGAATGTGACGATAAGTCATGAGACCAAGCCTGTGGTCATCGAAGGCGTGTCGCGCTTGATTGACGAGCTCATCTATAATCTGGCGAGCAACGCCATCCGCTACAATCGACCCGGCGGTACGGTTACGCTGCAGTGCGGCACCAACGACGAAGGCCATCCGTTCCTTGCGGTCGCCGACACGGGAATCGGTATCGCGCCTGAAGAACAGGGCAAGGTATTTGAGCGGTTCTATCGCGTGGACAAGAGTAGGTCCAAGGCGCGCGGCGGAACCGGTCTGGGGCTTGCCATTGTCAAGCATGCGGCCCTGTATCATCACGCCACGCTCGATCTGTCGAGCGAGTTGGGCGTGGGAACCACCATTACGGTGACGTTTCCCATACGGCAGGACGAGCCATTCGCATAGCGATACAACATAGATATTGATGCAGACGCCGCATTTGACTTTCGGGTGCGGCGTTGTTGTGCAATTTTACGATTGCTTCCGACATTTTTACAGGAGAGCCTGTTTCTTATGTATAGAGTTTGGTCTCGGTAAAAAGATGCGATAACATACGGACAGTTTTGTCAATCCGAACTGGGGAAATGAAAGGCAAGCTGCATGACCCTTCTCGAACTGTTCCAGCTGCTGAAGAAGCACCTCAAGCTGGTCATCACCCTTCCGGTGGTCTGCGCGATCGCCATGGGCATCGTGTCCTTCGCCGCGATGGACAACACCTATACCGCGACGACGAGCATGTACATTCTCGCCAAGACCGACGATAGCGGCCAGATGAGCTACAACGATCTCTCGGCGAGCCAGATGCTTTCCAACGATATCGCCACGCTGCTGGATAGCGATAGCGTTAAGAGCGGCGCCGCCAAGGAACTGGGCCTCACCGATCTGGATGACTACAAGGTGTCTGTTTCCTCCGAGACCACCACGCGTGTCATTACGCTTTCGGTTACCGGCACCGATGCCAAGGAGACGGCTGAGGTCGCAAAGGCCATAGCTAGCTCGGTGAGTACGGTCGCTCAGAACGTCGGCGCTGCCCAGAGCATCAACGTTATCGACGAGGCTAAGACCCCCGAAGCCCCCAGCGGCCCCAAGCGCACGCTGTATATTGCCGTCGCGTTCCTCGCCGGTATCTTTATCGCAGTCGCCTATGTCGTTTTGGCAGACATGCTCAATACCCGCATCCGCGGTGCCGAAGAGGCAGAAGAGCTCCTGGGCATTCCCGTTGTTGGCCGAATTCCGGCTATGAAAGGTGGTAAATAGGCATGGCTAAGGCAAAGAACACCGATAAGCTCGTTGTACAGAATGCTGCCAAGACCCTTCTGGCCAACATCCGCTTTGCGAGCGTGGACGACCCCATTCGCACCATTACCGTCACGTCCTCGATTCCCAACGAGGGCAAGTCTACGGTTTCCATCAACCTTGCCCAGGCTATCGCCACGAGCGGCAAGTCCGTGCTCCTGGTCGAGGCCGATATGCGCCGCAGGTCCCTTTCCGATATGCTCGGCGTTCGTTCGCGCGGCGGACTCTATGCGGTCCTTTCCGAGCAGATCTCCATTGACCAGGCAATTGTCGAGACGGGTCAGAAGAACTTCTACTTCCTCGTTGCCGAGCCGCATATTCCCAATCCTGCCGACATCATCGTCTCTCACCGCTTTGCCAAGCTGGTAAAGGCACTGTCTGCCAAGTTCCAGTACGTCATCTTCGACGCTCCTCCGGTAGGCACCTTCATCGATGCTGCCGAGATTGCCAGCCTGACCGACGGCACGCTGTTCGTGGTGCGCGAGGACTTCACCAAGCGCGAGGAGGCACTCAACGCTATCGGCCAGCTTAAGAAGTCCGAGAAGGTCAAGCTCATCGGTACCGTTATGAACTACTGCGAGACCGAGACCAGCGAGTACTACTACTCCTACTACACCAAGGACGGTAAGAAGGTGAAGAAGGGCTCCGACGATCAGGGGACTTCCAAAAAGGGCATCTTCACCAACCGAGCAAACGTTTAGTTGATTAAGGCTGACCTATGCGTGACATTCATTGCCATATCTTGCCGGGTGTAGACGACGGCGCCGCCGATCTCGATGAGAGCTTGGCGATGCTCGAGGCTGCCAAGCGGGCCGGTGTAACCAGAATCGTTTGCACTCCTCACTGCCGTGATCCCTATTTTGATTACGACAAGATGTGGGATGCCTTTGAACTGCTGCGTGATAACGCTGACGGTTTTCCGCTCCAGATGGGCTTCGAGGTCAACCATCGAAAGCTCGTTGAGCTTGGTATCGATGCCGCGGAGCACTTGCATTTCGATGGGACCAACGAGTTTCTGCTCGAGCTTTCGACGCATGCCGATGCGTATGCGTTTAGAGAGTACGAGAACACGATTTATGATTTGCAGTGCCGTGGCTACCAGGTGATCATCGCTCATCCTGAGCGCTATCGTGCGGTTCAAAAGGATGTAAGCGTGGCGGAGCGCCTGGTCGATATGGGCTGCAAGCTGCAGGCTTCGGCGGACTTTATTGCCGGCGGTCGCTTTGGTCGCGAAAAAAAGCCGGCACAGCGCCTGTTCGATCAGAACCTGTACAGCTTCATCGCGAGCGATGCCCATAACGTGGGTCATTACGACTGCCTGGCGAAGGCTCGCGCGAAGTTTAGCGTACGCGGAGCTCATTTTCGCTAAAATCTGTCCCTAACGTTCGCGTTGAATGAAAGGGCAGCTATGGATATCCAACTTAAGACGGGATGCTTTGATGACGCGGCGTTGGTGCGCCGCGTCGTTTTTATGGACGAGCAGGGCTACGAGAATGAGTTCGACGCTATCGACGAGGATCCGAACTGCATTCATGTGACGCTCTATGTAGACGGCGAGCTTGCCGGTTGCTCGCGCGTGTTTCCCGAAGAGCTTGAGCGCATGGCTGACGCAGAGGCCCCGGTGTTGCCGGCATGCGACATGGACGAAGGCGTTGCGGCGGGGGAGACCTACATTATGGGGCGCGTCGCCGTGCTGCCGGCTATGCGTCGTCGCGGACTGGCGAGTGCGATCGTCGAGGCCAGTGCTTCGTGTGCACGCGATGCCGGCGCTAAGCTTATTAAGCTGCATGCGCAGGAATACGTGTTGCCGCTCTATGCAAAGGCGGGCTACACGCAAATTGCCCCGGTAGATTACGAAGACGAGGGCCAGCCCCATGTCTGGATGGCCAAGCGCGTAGATGGCAGATAGGGACGTTCCTTTTCTGCCGGCAGTTGGGGACGCTCCTTGGCAATTGGCGCATCGGAGCGCTTAGACATACAGTTTTTCGATTCCGTATGTATATATGCGCGCTAATGGGTTATAAAATCTAAGTCTGAACATAGCAGGTCTGCGATTCGGCTCGGGCGACCGGGCCGTTTTTGCGGACGGGGGTAGCGCGAAAGGACTGCACATGCGTCAATTTAAGACCGAGAGCAAAAAACTGCTCGACCTCATGATCAACTCCATCTACACCAATAAGGAAATCTTCCTGCGCGAGCTTATCTCTAACGCGAGCGACGCCGTCGACAAGCTCAACTTTAAGAGCCTGCAGGATCCGAGCGTCAAGATCGACCAGGGCGACCTGGCTATTCGCGTTTCCTTTGATAAAGACGCCCGCACCATTACCATCTCGGATAACGGCATTGGCATGACCGCCGAGGAGCTCGAGCGCAATCTGGGCACCATCGCCCATTCCGGCTCCGAGGAGTTTAAGACCGAGAACGCCGAGCAGCAGGGTTCGGATGTCGACATCATCGGCCAGTTTGGCGTGGGCTTCTACTCTGCCTTTATGGTTGCCAGCCATGTGAAGGTCGTCAGCCGCGCCTATGGCGAGGATGTCGCCCATGTGTGGGAATCCGACGGTCTTGAGGGCTACACCATCGAGGACGGTGAGCGCGCCGAGCACGGTACCGATGTCATCCTGACGCTGCGCGAGAACGAGAAGCTCGATGCCGACGGCGAGGCCGAGACCTACGATCGCTTCCTGACCGAGTGGGGTCTCAAGAGCCTGATTCAGCAGTACAGCAACTATGTGCGCTACCCGATTCAGATGATGGTGTCCAAGAGCCGCCAGAAACCCAAGCCCGAGGACGCCGGCGACGATTACAAGCCCGAGTACGAGGACTACCAGGAGCTCGAGACCGTCAATTCCATGACACCGATCTGGAAGAAGCGCAGCTCCGATGTCGAGCAGAAGGACTACGACGAGTTCTACAAGTCCACGTTTCACGACTTTGACGATCCTGCGCGCACCATCAGCTTCCATGCCGAGGGCACGCTCGAGTACGATGCCCTGCTGTTTGTGCCGGGCCGCGCGCCGTTCGATCTGTACAGCAAGGATTACGAGAAGGGTCTGGCACTCTACAGCTCCAACGTCCTGATCATGGAGAAGTGCGACGACCTGCTGCCCGACTACTACAACTTTGTCCGCGGCGTCGTGGATTCCGCCGATGTGTCGCTCAACATCTCGCGTGAGACGCTGCAGCAGAACCATCAGCTCAAGGCCATCGCCAAGCGTGTGGAAAAGAAGATCACCGCCGACCTTGAGGATATGCGTGACAACGACCGCGAGGCCTACGAGAAGTTCTTTGAGAACTTTGGTCGCGGTCTTAAGTACGGCATCTACTCGAGCTATGGCATGAAGGCCGATGAGCTCGCCGATCTGTTGCTGTTCTGGTCTGCCAAGGAACAGAAGATGATTACCCTGGCCGAGTATGCCAAGGGCATGCCCGAGGATCAGAAGGCCATCTACTACGCCGCCGGCGACTCGCGTGAGCGCTTGGCCAAGATGCCCGTGGTAAAGGGCGTGCTCGACCGCGGCTATGACGTGCTGCTGCTGACGCAGGACGTGGATGAGTTCACCTTCCAGGCTATGCGTGAGTACGTTGCCGCCGATATGCCCAAGATCTACGAGGACGATGCCGCCCGCGAGGCTGCCGAGAAGGCCGTGGCCGACGGTGCCGAGCCCGAGGTCGAGGATCGTCATCTAGAGCTCAAGAACGTTGCGACCGGTGATCTTGACCTGGCGACCGAGGACGAGAAGAAGGAGGCCGAGGACGCCACCAAGGAGAACGAGGACCTCTTTAGCGCTATGAAGGAGGCGCTCGGTGACAAGGTCGAGAAAGTCGCCGTCTCCGCGCGCCTGACCGATGCCCCCGCTTGTATCACCACCGAGGGCCCACTTTCGCTCGAGATGGAGAAGGTGCTCCAGAAGGGACCCGAGGGCGCGCCCGACGGCATGCCCAAGAGCCAACGCGTGCTCGAGCTCAACGCCAAGCACCCGGTCTTTGACAAGCTTGTCGCTGCCCAGAAGGCAGGCGACGCCGACAAGATCAAGCAGTACTCCGGTCTGCTCTATGACCAGGCTCTGCTGGTCGAGGGCATCCTCCCCGAGGACCCCGTAGCCTTCGCAGCCGCCATTTGTGAACTTATGTAATTGGTTCCGCCGTTCTAACGAACGGCGGACCGGTCGACGCTGCCCTCAGTTCCGCCGTTCTAACGAACGGCGGACCAGTCGACGCTGCGCGGGCGCCAGAGCGACAACTTGTCATTCAAAGAGGACGGCATGACCAGAAGGTCTATGCCGTCCTCTTTTCATGCCAATTTGTTCGCTCTGGCGCCCGCTCGCTGGCATTGCTAAAACATCGATGTTACCGTGGTCCAAACTAGTCGTTGGGGGCGTTCTTGTTTGACCAGTCGTTTAAGAACGTCCCCGATGACTATTTGAATTGCTAATTTGTGCGGGTTGTGGTTTTGTGACCTGCTGAAATTAAAGATACTGTACAACTGTACGTTAATTCGTCTTCGTAGTATATTGCTACCCGCAAAACTCAATACCATTGTGCTCTGAGACGCTAAAGCGCTTACGTACAATGGTTATCGATAGTACGATTCGATTCAACGACAGGATGGATGGTCCAAGCGTGAGTCTCGGCAGCAAACTATCCAATGCAAAGGTCTCCTTTGCGATATTTAAGCGCGACATTAAGCGACTGCTTGTGAACCCCGTCGCCTTGGTGGTTACCCTTGGCGTGTGCGTTATTCCCTCGCTGTATGCCTGGTACAACATCGTGGCCAACTGGGATCCGTACGGAAACACCCAGGGCATCAAGATTGCCATCGCCAACAACGATCGGGGCACCCAAAACGACCTGGTGGGCGAGCTCAACGCGGGCGATCAGGTCGTCGATCAGCTCAAGGAGAACGATCAGCTGGGCTGGACCTTCGTCGATTCTGCGGCCGATGCCAAAGAGGGCGTCGAGAGCGGTGAGTACTATGCGGCCATCGTAGTCCCCAAGAACTTCTCGGATAACCTGGTTTCGATGCTCGACGGCAACTACCATCAGCCCAAGCTTACGTACTACGTCAATGAGAAGAAGAGCGCTATTGCGCCCAAGGTTACCGACACCGGTGCAAACACCATCGAGGAGCAGATCAACTCGGAATTTGTCTCCACGGTGGGCGAGACCGTTGCCAGTATTGCCAAGGATGCCGGAGTCGATTTAAAGGACAAGGCAACCCAGACTCAGGATTCGTTGGCCGGTTCGGTATCAGAGGCTTCCGATACCTTGGGCGAAGTGCGTGATTCGATTGGCGACATGAATGCCGCCATCGATAAGACGAGTGGTTCCATTGCCTCGGCAGATGCGGCACTTGCCGGTCTGCAGGGTCAGGCGCCGTCGCTGACGCAGGCGATCTCCCAGGGCAATGACCTGCTGGGCGAGGCTCGCGCCACGGCGGGCAACTCTGTCGCCTCGCTCTCCAAGGCGCTCTCGGAAGGCAGCCTTGCGCTCACCAAGACGTCAGCCTCCGCAAACGCTGCGATTGGCAAGCTGACGGGCACGGTCGCATCTACGACTACCCGTATCGACAACTCGCTTGAGTCTCTCCAAGCGACGATCGACCACAATAAGGCCGTTATCGGGCACTTGGAAATTCTCGTCAATGACACGTCGACAGGTTCCAAGGAAATTGACGCGCGCATTGTATCGATCATCGATTTGCTCCGCGAGCAGAATGAAAAGCTTCAGAGCATCAAGGACGGTCTGTCTGCGCAGTCGAGCGCCATGGCGAATGACGCTGCGGCTGTCTCGGGTGCCAGCGACGCTATCAATAATGCAATTCAGACCGGTGCGACCGACCTTGGCCAGGCTCAGACGGACCTGGGTCAAAACGCGCTGCCGAAGGTCTCGAGCGCACTTGATTCGTTTGCCGCCGTCTCGGGTGATCTGACGGGAATCGTGTCTGGCCTCACGCCCACGATTGCAAGTGCGCGCGGTACACTTTCGCAACTCAACGCCACGCTCGGTCAGGCCAAGACCACGCTGTCCCAGACCGATGCCTCGCTTGCCAAGGTCCAGGACAAGCTCGCAACCGCCGCCAACGACATCGCGGCGCTACAGACCTCCGAGTCCATGGGCGAGCTGGCCGGCCTGATGGGCGTCGACGTCGATGATGTTGCAGACTTCATGGCATCTCCGGTCGAGCTGACCTCAAAGTCAATTTACCCGGTCAAGAGCTTTGGTTCGGGCATTGCCCCGTTCTATACCAATCTGGCGCTGTGGGTGGGCGGCTACGTGCTTATCGCCATCTACAAGCTCGAGGTCGACCGCGAAGGCATCGGCAGCTTTACCGCGCGTCAGGGCTACTTTGGCCGCTGGTTGCTCCTGGTGATCCTGGGCGCGTTGCAGGCCATCATCGTTACGGTGGGTGATCTGGTCATTGGCGTACAGTGCGTCAACCCGCTGCTGTTCGTGCTGGGCGGCATCGCCATCTCGTTTACGTACGTCAACATCATTTACGCGCTGTCCACTACGTTTAAGCACATCGGCAAGGCAATCGGCGTCATTCTGGTTATCGTGCAGATCCCGGGTTCGTCGGGCATGTACCCCATCGAGATGATGCCTGGCTTCTTCCAGTGGCTGCACCCGCTGCTGCCCTTTACCTACGGCATCAATCTGCTGCGCGAGACGGTCGGCGGCATGTACTCGTTTAACTACCTGTTTAACCTGTGCATTCTGGGCGTGTTCTTGATCGTGGCGCTCTTTATCGGCCTGCAGCTGCGTCCGCTGCTGCTCAACCTTAACCTGCTCTTTGATAAACAGCTCTCCACGACCGGTATGATGATTTGCGAGTCCAACGACCTGCCGCGCCAGCGCTACTCGCTGCGCACGGCCATGCGCGTCATGCTCGATTCCGATTCGTACCGTCGCGAACTGCTCGATCATGCGGTCGCCTTTGAACATCGCTACCCGTACTACATCAAGGGCGGTTTTGCCGCCGTGGTGGGCGTTCAGGTCCTGCTCTTTGTCCTGTCGACGGTTCTCGATATCGACAATAACGGCAAGATCATCCTGCTTGTCATTTGGATCATCTCGGTTATTGCCATCTGCGGCTGGCTGATCAATATCGAATATATCCGAGCGAGCCTCAATACCCAGATGCGCATCTCGGCGCTTTCGGATGAGGACCTGCGTCGCGAGATGCGCGAACACACGGCCGCCATTCCTGCCGCCCGCCACATGTTTGGCCTCAACGCCAGCGAGCGTGGTGCCAAGGGCGGCGATCAGTCCACGGGCCGCTTGCCGCATATCGGCTCGCACCATAAATCTCAGGGCAGCGACAGCACAGCCACAAATGATGGAGATACCACCGCGCTTGGCAAGCACTCCAAAGGAGGTGAGGCATAAATGAAGAACATCCTGCATCTGTTTAAGCGCGATGTCCAAAACGTGTCTCGCTCCGTGATCGGCTTGGTTGTCGTGATGGGCCTCATTATCGTACCGTGTCTGTACGCGTGGTTTAACATCGCCGGCAGCTGGGATCCGTACGGCAACACCGGCAATCTTAAGATCGCCGTGGTCAACACCGATGAGGGTTACGAGAGCGATTTGATCCCCGTCGAGGTTAACGTGGGCGAAAACGTGACCGCCACCCTACGCGGCAACGAGAGCTTCGATTGGGTTGTGCTCAACAATCGCGAAAAGGCTATCGAGGGCGTTAAGTCGGGCGCTTACTATGCGGCCGTCGTAATCCCCAAGAGCTTTAGCTCCGACATGATGACGCTTTTCTCGACCGACGTGAAACACGCCGATATCGAGTTTTACGAGAACCAGAAGGCCAACGCCATTGCGCAGATCGTGACCGAGAAGGGTTCGAGTGCCGTTCAGAGCCAGGTTAACGAAACTTTTACCGAGACCATTACGAACATCGGTCTTAAGACGGTGTCCAGCCTGCTCGATTACATGAGCACCGACCAGGTCAGCAACTTTATCGCCAACCTGTCCTCGACGCTTGGCGATTCGATTGAGGACCTGCGAGACGTTCAGGCAAATGCTTCGTCGCTGGCGGGCATTTTGAGCTCCACGTCCGATTCGCTGACGTCGGCGAGCGGCATGCTCAAGCAGACGGGCACGGTCGATGAGTCAACGAAGCAGCTGATGGAGCATGTCAAGAGCGGTATTAGCGATTCCAAGGAAGCGCTGAAGGACGCCAACGACGCCATCAATGCCGCGATTGACGGAAGCACGGGCTCGTTTGACAACGTGTCCGCCGAGCTTGCGAAGGCATTTGATGCCGCGAATCAACATGTCGATCTTACAGTGTCCCAGCTCAACGATGCCGCGGCGGCGCTCAACACGCGTGCCGACGATATCGACGCCACGGCCGACCAGCTCCGCAGCTTTGCCGATCAGGTGACTGACGAAAAACTCCAGGACAGCCTCAAGTCAGTGGCAACATCGCTGAGCAGGATTGCTGTGGAGTATCGCAACAACGCCAAGGATCTGGCGGCCACCGCGAAGTCTCTCTCCGATAGCATGGCCGAGGTCAACAACTCGCGTGCCGAGGTCGATCAGGCCATCGCCGATGCCAAGGCCGGCATCGCGGGCGCCAAATCCGATTACGATTCCACGTTCTCGGTTAAGGCCAAGGAGCTCAAGAAGACGGTTTCGGGCATTCTGGACTCGCTTGATGGCATCTCGGGCGACCTGGATAGCGCCGTAGGCGGCCTGACCGACGCGTCCGGTTCGCTGGCAAAGGGCCTCTCCAAGGCTGCAAAGCTGGTCAACAAGGCTTCTGATCAGCTGGGCGAGGCGTCGGACAAGATCAGCGCGTTTAAGGACGAGCTCGACGGCGCCTTGATGTCGGATGACCTCGCTACGATCAAGACGATGATCGGCAATGATCCCGAGGGTCTGGCCGTGTCGCTTTCCGGCCCCGTCGCGCTCGATCGCAAGCCGGTCTATCCGATTCGCAACTACGGTTCGGCCATGGCACCGTTCTACACGATTCTGTCGCTCTGGGTGGGCTCGATTGTGCTGGCGGCCATGATGAAGGTCTCGGTTGACGATGAGCTTATCAACGAGCTCATCCCCGTGCGCCTGCACGAGATCTACCTGGGCCGCTACCTGTTCTTTGGCGGTCTGGCCCTGCTGCAGGCAACGCTCGTGTGTGCGGGCGACATCCTGTTCTTTGGCATCCAGTGCGACGACCCGCTGCAGTTTGTGCTGGCGGGCTGGGTCGCGAGTCTCGTGTTCTCCAATATCGTCTACACGCTTACGGTTTCGTTTGGCGATATCGGCAAGGCGCTCGCCGTTGTGCTGCTGGTCATGCAGGTCGGCGGTTCGGGCGGCACGTTCCCCATCGAGATGACCGGCCCCGTGTTCCAGGCGATCTATCCGTTCCTGCCGTTCACCCACGGCATCAACGCCATGCATGCCGCCATGGCCGGTGCCTACCATATGGAGTATTGGATTGAGCTAGGCATTCTGGCGAGCTATCTGATTCCGTCACTGGCCCTGGGCGTCGTCTTCCGCCGCCCGGTCATCAAAGCCAACGACTGGATCATCGAAAAGCTGGAATCAACCAAATTAATCTAGTTACGCGGTTTTACCAAACCGCGTAACGGCTCGACGCTGCAAACGGCCCCAAGCGGCAATCTGACGTTCAATTTCAAGGGCGCGACCAGAAGGTCAGCGCCCTTTCATTTCACGTCACCTTGCTCGCTTGGGGCCGTTTTCGCTGACGTTGACGGAACATCGAGGTTATTCAAGTCGGTACTTTAGTGGGCTGGATTGCGATGCAACGCCGGTTGTTGCTACAGTAGCGGGGCGTGCCGGGGGTCCGGTGCGCCCTGCTTTTATTTGACCATGAGGCGGCACGCAGCCATGCGCGTGCGGACACCACGCCCAGATTGAGCGCGAGGATGCCCTATGGCCCAGCATGCCACTGACAATATCGAAATGATGCCCGATAGCCCTGTTGCTCGCGAGGACCTGGGCGCGGGCGGCACCTCCCGCGGCGCCGGCGCTCGCTCGCCGCTGTTCTGGAAAGTCCTGCTGCTTTCGGTGGCAGTCGTCTGGGGCTACTCCTTTACGACCATGAAGGACGCGCTCGACACCATTCCGGTGTTCGAACTGCTCTACGTGCGCTTTCTGCCTGCGGCGTTGGTCATGTTTTTCATCTTCCACAAGCGCATCATCGCGCACCTCAACGCCCGCAACCTTATCGTCGGACTTGGCATGGGCGCACTTATGTGGGCCGCCTACGCCCTGCAGACAGTCGGTCTGGCGCACACCACGGCGGGCAAGAATGCTTTTTTGACGGGCACGTATTGCATCGTTGTGCCGTTCGCGAGCTATTTTCTGAGCGGCGAAAAACTCACCCGCTATAACCTGGGCGCGGCGCTGCTGTGCTTGGCGGGCATTGGCTTGGTGGCGCTCGATAGCGTTGAATTCAACATCGGTGATGTCATTACGCTGGCGGGTGCGGTCTTTTTCGCCATCCAGATGGCGGTGACTGCCAAGTACGGTCGCAAAATGGACATCAACGTCATCACGTTTTGGATGTTTGTGGGCAACGGCGTGCTGAGCCTGGCAACGTCGCTGCTATTCGAGACCCAAGCGCCTCTGTCCGTGTGGACGCCGAGCTTTATCAGCGCGATGGCGTTTCTCTCGGTTGGTTGCACATGCGCGGCTCTGCTCATCCAAAACGTCGGCCTGGCGCATGTCTCGGCCTCGACGGGCTCACTGCTCCTTTCGATGGAGTCGCCTTCGGGCGTGCTGTTCTCGGTGCTGCTGATGGGGGAGGCGCTCACCTCGCGCCTGCTCGCCGGCTTCGCGCTCATCTTTCTTTCGATTATCTTGAGCGAGACGCATTTCGATTTCTTGCGCCGAAAATCACACCCGCAATTGTAAACAACTTGTTGCGCCGCCCTCCCAGGGCGGCATTTTTATGTCATGCCCTTACAGTTGTACCTTGCACTTTACGCTATCAAAGTGCGTGCTGCAAAAACGTTACTGGAGGGCTTCTATGGCATCAGCTCTGTCCGATTTTCAACCGCAACCAGCGCCTCAGGCTACCACAGCGGCGCAGACCGCTATCGGTGACGGTCTTGTCGCAGAAGCTCGGGCTTTTGCAGACGAGCTCGCTGCGTGGCGACACGATCTACACCAGATGCCTGAGCTCGGTAACAATCTTCCGCAGACGTCTGCCTATATCCAGGCACGTCTGGACGAGATGGACATCCCCCATACCACGCTCGTCGACGGTTCCTGCGTCGTTGGCCTGATCGGTGCCGGTGCGGCCGCGGCCGCTCAGGGCAATGGCACGTGCAAGGACGAGCAGGCCGGAACGGTCGTCATGCTCCGAGGCGATATGGATGCCCTGCCCGTTGTCGAGGAATCCGGCGAGCCCTTTGCATCCACCAATGGCTGCATGCATGCTTGCGGTCACGATATGCACGCGACGGCACTGCTCGGTGCGGCCCGTTTGCTCAAGGCCCGCGAGGCCGAGCTTGTGGAGGCCAACGCCACGGTGAAGTTGCTGTTCCAGCCGGGCGAGGAGACCTTTGAAGGGGCGCGCGCTGCCATCGCCGATGGCCTGCTGCAGAACCCGCGCCCCCAGGCTGCCTTTGCCATGCACGTCAACAGCCAATCGCCGCTCGGCCTGGTGCTCTATGGGAGCCCGGCGCTTTCGGGCGTGTACGGTTTTCGCATCACGCTTCAGGGCAAGGGCGGCCATGGCTCGAGCCCCGAGATTTGCATCGACCCCATCACGGCCGGCGTCCATGTGCATCTGGCGCTTCAGGAGCTCATCGCTCGCGAAGTGCCGGCGGCCAAGGAGGTCGCACTTACCGTCGGTAAGTTTGCTGGCGGCCTGGCGGCCAACGTCATCCCCGACACCTGCGTGCTCGAGGGAACGCTGCGCGGCTTTGATGTTGAGCTCATGGCTCACCTCAAGACCCGCATCGCCGAGGTCGTTAACGGCGTTGCCGCAACATATCGTACGCCGGCGACCATCGAGACGCTTTCGGATGTTCCGCCGCTTGTACTCGACAGCGATATGACCCAGGCGTCGCTTGGCTACGTGGGCGCAGTGCTGCCCAAGGCGGCTTTCTTGTCGCTTTTCCATGCCATGGCGAGTGAAGACTTCGCGCTTATCTCGAGCGAGATTCCGAGTGCGTACTTTACCGTGGGCGCGGCCGTAACCGACACGGACGAACACTTTGCCCAGCACCATCCCAAGGCACGTTTTAACGATGCCGAGCTTCCCCTCGGTGCCGCGGCCTATACCGCCGTCGCTTTGGGCTATATCGCCGACCACCGGTAGCACCCAACCTTGCTTTTCAAGCCTGCGGGCATGGCCGTAAGGCCTATGCCCTTGTCTTTCAAGGCAATCTTGGGCACTACCGGCGCCCGGCGCAGGCTATTCGTTTGTCTAAAAGGAGCAGTATGCCCCAGCAGCGTAAGTTCTTCCCCGGCTGGCTCGTGGTGGCCTCCGGCTTCGTGATCATGGCCACGTGTTACACGATTTTTGTCAATTGCATGAGCCTGTTCCAGCCGCTGATCGTCAGCGACCTGGGTATTTCCCTTGCGCAGTACAACGTCTCCAATGCCATCTCCACCGTGGTGAGTGTCGTGGGTTCGCTCGTTATCGGCCATGTTGCCGATAAGGTGAGTGGCCGCGTATTGGGCTCGCTTACCGTTATCGCTACCTCGGCGGTGCTTGCCGGCATGAGCTTTGTCGGTGAGCTGTGGCAGGTCTACGTGCTCTTTGCCGTCTCGGGCTCCTTTGCGAGCACCTGGATCGTGTGCCTGGCGTGCTCCGTGGTCATGCTCGTGTTCCTGCTGGCATCGGAGCCCATCGCCGCCAAGCTGCGCGCAAGCGTGGTGGGGGAGTAGACGTCCGTTGCTCTTTTCTGTTCGCCCCGTTCTGTCCGTGGCCGCCTTGGAAGCCGAATGGATGCTCGTACCATCATTCGGTTTCCAAGGCGGCCACGGGCCTACGAAATGATCCCTTTTCCTCCGTCCCCAACAGATCACGTGATCCGAAGGGGACGGAGGAAAAGGGATCGGCTGCCGCGGCGGCGCGTCTGGCCGAACGAGTCCCCATACCCTCGTTCGGTCAGGCGCGCCGCCGCGTTGCTGCTTTGTGCCGTATAATGTCCACTACCTATGACGCGATACAAAAGAAAGGTGTTTGCCCATGCAGGCACAGAAGGCGGAGGGAACCCGCGACCTTATCGGCGCCGAGATGCGCGCCTGGCAAAAGATGCAGCAGATTGCGGCCGGCGTGTTCGAGCCGTTTGGTTTTAAACCCATCGAGACGCCCGCGATCGAGCAGGTTGACGTGTTTGTCCACGGTATCGGCCAGTCGACCGACGTCGTGCGCAAGGAAATGTTCCGCGTGTTCAGCGGTGCCAACCTGGAGCGCGTCTTTACCGAGGGCACCGACACCAAACTCAAGCTCAAGCAGCGCCTGGCACTTCGCCCCGAGGGCACGGCCGGCGTGGTGCGCGCCGTCGTCGAGAACAATCTGGTGCCCCAGGGCTCCACGCCGTTTAAGGCTTACTACGCCGAGGCCATGTTCCGCGGCGAGCGTCCCCAGAAGGGCCGCCTGCGCCAGTTCCACCAGGTGGGCATCGAGTGGCTCGGCGCTCCCGATCCGGCGGCAGACGCCGAGTGCATCATCATGCTCATGGAGTTCTACAAGCGCCTGGGCTTCGATCTTTCCAAGCTTCGTCTGCTCATCAACTCGATGGGTGACGCCCAGTGCCGTCCGGCTTATCGCGAGCAGGTTAAGCAGTTCATCCTCGATCACGCCGACGAGATGTGCGATGAGTGCCGCGAGCGCGCCGAGCTCAACCCGCTGCGTGCCTTCGACTGCAAGAACGACCACTGCCGCGAGATCATGGCCGAGGCTCCGCTGATGGGTGACAACCTGTGCGATGAGTGCCGCGAGCACTACGAGCAGGTCAAGCGCTATCTGGATGCCGCCGGTATCGAGTATGTCGAGGATCCCACCTTGGTGCGCGGCCTGGACTACTACACCCGTACTGTCTTTGAGGTCGAGGCCCCTGGCGCCGGCGTCGGCTCCATCGGCGGCGGCGGCCGCTACGATGGCCTGGTCGAGCTCGAGGGTGGCAAGCCCACGGCGGGCGTCGGCTTTGCTGTCGGTTTTGAGCGCGCCCTGCTGGCCCTGCAGGCCTTTGGCAGCGATTTGGGTGCCGATGAGGCCCCGTGCGTCTATGTCGCCAACGCCGGCAAGGAGCTGCGTCAGAACGTCTTTGCCATTACGCAGGAGCTTCGCGCCGCAGGTATCGTGACCGAGGCCGACTATCAGGGTCGTTCGCTCAAGGCCCAGTTTAAGCAAGCCGATAAGGTAGGCGCCAAGCTCATCTTGGTCCTGGGTGGCGACGAGCTTGCCGCCGGCAAGGTCAAAGTGCGCGACATGCAGAGCCATGACGAGGTGCTCGCCGATTTGGACAACGTCGTCGAGGCGGTTCGCGAGCGCCTGTAGCGCATCTTTTTGAGCTTCGGGCCTGCTAACGTGCCCTGCTCATGGAGAGCGATTGTTACGGGGGTGTTTCGCTTTTATGCGGAATGCCCCCGTTTACGTATGCCGCCCACCGAGAAATACGACCATTTAGGGCAAAAACCTTTGCAATGCAGAAAATACTTTTGTGTGGTAAAGCGCAATCAGTGTCGAAAGTATTTCTCAAGCGCCTATAATGAATACCGCATGTTACGTGCATAGAAGGAGGAATGGGAGGAAACGTGGCTGAGAACCTAAGCAACCAGTCTGTACCCGAAGCCGCGGCGCGCGTCGCTGCCGTGGTCAACCGCCTCGTTAACCGAATCGGCTCGAATGCCGAGTCCAGGGAGCGTCTCGCCGAGATCGAGATCCCCGAGGAGCTGCGCGACAATCTGGCGCTGTTCTTGCGCCTGGAGCGCCGTGTGCTTAGCGAGTATGATCCCGAGATCGCGGACCTGTTCGACAAGATTTTGACAGCCGAGATTGTGGTCAATGCCGGCAACCCCGGTACCTGCGCTGCCGACGAAGCCGTCGACGAGCAGGGCGTGCCCACCGCCGACGAGCCCACTGCCGTGGCATTTCGTGAGGTCGTCGATTTGATCGACAGCCTGCCGCTCGATAAGCAGCAGGTCATCGTTCGCGCCTTTACGAGCTTTTTCCATCTGGCAAACCTGTCGGAGGAGAACTACCGTGTGGCGCAGCTGCGCGAGCGCGAGGCCGGTGCGTCGACCGATACCGAGGTCGATCCTGCCAACGAGCTTACCGTTGCCTATCACCAGCTGGTGAATGAGCTGGGTGTCGAGGGTGCCAACGAGCTGCTCGACAAGCTCGAGTTCCACCCTGTCTTTACCGCACATCCCACCGAGGCCCGTCGTAAGGCCGTCGAGGGCAAGATCCGCCGTATCTCCAACCTGCTGGAGGAGCGTCCGCGTCTGGGCGGCTCCGACCTGGTGGAGAACGAGCGCCATATGCTGCAGGAGATCGACGCCCTGGTGCGTACGAGTCCCATCGCGCTCAAGAAGCCCACGCCGGTCGAGGAAGCCGATACCATCATCGACATCTTCGATAACACGCTGTTCGACGTTATCCCCGTTATCTATCGTCGTTTTGACGATTGGGTGCTGGGCGACAAGGCCGGTACCGTGCCGCCGCTGTGCCCGGCGTTCTTCCATCCCGGCAGCTGGATCGGTTCCGACCGCGACGGTAACCCCAACGTCACCGCCAAGGTGAGCCGTGAGGTCGCCGCCAAGTACTTTACGCACATGGTGCTCAAGCTCGAGGACAAGTGCCGCCACATCGGCCGCAACCTCACGCTCGAGGCTACCTACAGCAAGCCGTCGGCCGAGCTCATTAACCTGTGGAACCATCAGGTCGAGATGAGCCCTCGTTACACGGCCCGCGCCGAGCTGATCTCCGAGCACGAGCCGCATCGCGCCGTCATGCTCGTCATGGCCGACCGCCTGAACGCCACCGTCCGTCGTATCACCGACACCATGTACCACAGCGCCGACGAGTTCCTGGATGACCTGCGCGTCGTCCAGCGTTCGCTGGCCGCCTGCGGTGCCGTCCGTGCTGCCTACGGCCCGGTCCAAACCATCATCTGGCAGGTCGAGTCCTTCGGCTTCCATATGGTCGAGATGGAGTTCCGTCAGCACTCCGTGGTGCATGCCCGCGCCCTTAAGGATATCCACGAGAACGGTATCCATGGCGACCTGCAGCCCATGACGCGCGAGGTCATCGATACCTTCCGCGCTATCGGCTCCATCCAAAAGCGCTACGGCAAGAAGATGGCGCACCGCTACATCATCTCGTTTACCAAGAGCGCTCAGCATGTGGCCGACGTCTTTGAGCTGGCGCACCTGTCCTTTGCACACGAGGAGGATGTCCCCGAGCTCGACGTGATCCCGTTGTTCGAGCAGCTCGAGGACCTCGAGGGCTGCGTCGACGTGCTCGATCAGATGCTTACGCTGCCCGTGGTGCAAAAGCGCCTTGCCCAGACCAACCGCCGCATGGAGGTCATGCTGGGCTATTCCGACTCTTCCAAGGATGCCGGTCCTACCACGGCCATGCTCGCGCTGCACTCCGCGCAGGAGCGCATCGCCAAGTGGGCAGAGAAGAACGATATCGACCTGGTGCTCATGCACGGTCGCGGCGGTGCCGTGGGCCGTGGCGGCGGCCCGGCCAACAAGGCCGTGCTGGCGCAGCCCAAGGGTTCGGTCAACTGCTTCTTTAAGCTTACCGAGCAGGGCGAAGTCATCTTTGCCCGTTACGGCAACCGCACGCTGGCTCAGCGCCATGTTGAGTCCGTTGCCGCCGCAACGCTTTTGCAGTCGGCCCCGAGTGTCGAGAAGACCAACACCGAGACCACGCAGAAGTTCTGGGATATGGCCGAGAAGCTCAACACTGCAAGCCACGAACGCTATCTGGACCTGCTGAACACCGAGGACTTTACACCGTGGTTCTCGACCGTGACGCCGCTGACCGAGGTCGGTCTGCTGCCGATCGGCTCGCGTCCCGCCAAGCGCGGCCTGGGCGCCAAGTCGCTCGATGACCTGCGTACCATTCCGTGGATCTTCAGCTGGAGCCAGGCGCGCATTAACCTTGCCGCTTGGTACGGCCTGGGCACCGCCTGCGAGCAGCTGGGCGATCTTGACCAGCTCAAGGCTGCCTACCAGGAGTGGCCGTTCTTCCGCACCTTTATCGACAACATCGAGATGTCGATCGCCAAGACCGACCAGCGCATCGCCAAGATGTATCTGCACCTGGGCGATCGCCAGGATCTGTCCGAGAAGGTCTTTACCGAGATGCAGCTCACCCGTAAGTGGGTTCTTGCCATCGTCGGTGACGAGTGGCCGCTGCAGCGTCGTCGCGTGCTCGGTTGCGCCGTCCGCGTGCGCAACCCCTATGTCGACGCCCTGTCCATCGCCCAGGTCCGCGCCCTTCGCGAGGTGCGTATGAACCAGGACGAGATGGCCGAGGAGAAGAAGGCCGAGTACATGAGCCTGATTCTTTCGACTGTGACCGGCGTCTCGGCAGGACTGCAGAACACGGGGTAATCGATAGCCCTGTAGTCGTCCGGGCCCGCCATTAGTTTACTTTTAGGCACGTCCTCGGACATGCAAGAAGCCCTCGCTGCGCACTTCGTGCGGCGAGGGCTTCTTGCGTCCTGCGGAGTGTGCCTAAGAGTAAACTAATGGCGGGCCCTGCGATGTCCGGTCTTCGGCGGATTACTGGCTGGGGGAATTAATGGCGCGCTTCGCGCGTTTGGAAGGGGCTTCGTGCTGCGGAGTGCATTCAGAGGGAAACCCATCGGGTCCTTTCGTCCTCGGTTTACGGCGGATCAGCCGCTGGGTGAGGGTGGTGCTTGGGGCGACGTGCAAAAAACGGAGTTTTCAGCAGCCAATGATTGATGTATAGGACCATAGGTGGCGTTTGCGGTCTTTGTTGATGCCTTTGCGCGCCAATTGGGCCTTGGCTATGTTCAAATATGGATGGTTTCTTACCGCATGCTGCCTAGAAGGTAAGAGCCATGGAGGCTTCTCAGCTTTCGATAGGCTTTTAGCCCCATAGATTTATCTCGCGATGCTGAATACTCGCAAAAATGCACGCTCCGGAGGGTACTACCCTGTTACGGTTCGAAACCCATACGTCATTCTATGCAGTTTATTGACGTATTTATGCAAGATAGCTTACACGCGCATGCCACAGGATTGATGTTTGTCTCGGCGCTGCGTAAGTCATCCTGTCTATAGTGCCTTTGACAGGCGGCCGCGGTCCCGTTTGGGGTCGCGGCCGTTTGGTTGTGGGTCAAATATGAACGTTGTGTTAACGAGTCGGTGGACGGTGATGTTTTTCGGTGAGCGGCGTATCCTTCCAACGGTTTATCTAGTGTGTCAGTTGAAAGGAAGAGGGCGCTCGTCATTGTTTGAATGTGAACTACCGTTTGACCACAAGACGTTGCATCTAGAGCTCGAGGATAAGAACTTCGCTGGTGTGATGGAGGGTCATCAAAACGAGTTTAAGACCACGAAATCACAGGAAGAGCTGGTAGAGGAGTCGCTTGCCAACCCTTATGGCTCGCCTTCGCTCGAGGAGCTTTGTGCTGGCAAGAAGGATATTGTCATCATTAGCTCCGATCATACGCGTCCCGTTCCCTCGCGTGTGACGATGCCTATTCTGCTGCATCACATCCATTCCGCTGCGCCCGAGGCTCGCGTGCGTATTTTGGTTGCTACGGGTATGCACCGTCCGTCGACGCACGAGGAGCTCGTCAACAAGTATGGCGAGGAGATCGTTGCCAACGAGGAAATCGTTATGCACGTCGCGACTGACGACAGCATGATGAAAAAGATCGGCACCCTGCCTTCTGGTGGCGAGTGCATCATCAACAAGATCGCTGCCGATTGCGATCTGCTGCTTGCCGAGGGCTTTATTGAGCCGCACTTCTTTGCTGGTTTCTCCGGCAGCCGCAAGTCCGTCCTGCCTGGCATCGCCAGCTACAAGACCATCATGTACAACCACAACGGCCAGTTTGTGAACGATTCTCATTCGCGTGCCGGCAACCTGTGCCACAATCACGTGAGCGAGGACATGTTCGCCGCCGCCGAGATGGCTCACCTTGCCTTTGTGCTCAACGTGGTGCTCAACGGCAAGCACGAGGTCATTGGCTCCTTCGCCGGCGACATCCACAAGGCACACGAGGCTGGCTGCGAGTTCGTAAAGAGCCTTGCCGGCGTTGAGCCCGTCGAGTGCGAGATTGCCATCACCACCAACGGCGGCTACCCGCTCGACCAGAACATCTACCAGGCCGTGAAGGGCATGTGCTCTGCCGAGGCCACGCTTCCCGAGGGCGGTGTGATCATCGACGTCGCCGGTTGTGCCGACGGTCACGGCGGCGAGGGCTTCTATCACAACATCGCCGACAACGATCCGGCAGAGTTTGAGCGCGCCTGTATCGACCGTCCTAAGGACGAGACCCTGCCCGACCAGTGGACGAGCCAGATCTTTGCCCGCATCCTGGCGCATCACCCTGTGATCATGGTCACCGACCTGTGCGATCACCAGATGATCAAGGATATGCACATGACGCCGGTCAACACCCTCGAGGAGGCGCTCAAGCTCGCCTTTGAGATGAAGGGTGCCGATGCCAAGGTGGCCGTCATTCCCGATGGCCTGGGCGTTGTCGTCGCGCAGCACTAGTGCGCGGCCTAAACGAATCGTTTATAACCGACAAGAAAGATAAGGTTTTATGCTTACCAAACTCCTCTGCGAATTCGGCGCAACGGCCCTCATGATCATCTTTGGCGTGGGCGTGCACTGCGATACCGTGCTCAAGGGCACCAAGTATCAGGGCTCTGGCCACATGTTTGCCATCACCACTTGGTCTTTTGGCATCTCGGTCTGCTTGTTTGTCTTTGGCGGTGCCGTGTGCATGAACCCTGCCATGGTGCTTGCCCAGTGCATCGTAGGCTTGGTGCCGTGGAGCAGCTGCATCCCCTTCATGATTGTCGATATGCTCGGCGGCTTTGTGGGCGCCGTAATCGCTTGGCTTATGTATGCCGATGAGTTCAAGGCTTCCGAGGGCGTCGTCGACCCTATTGCCCAGCGCAACATCTTCTCGACCAACCCCACCACCGAGGGTACGAACTATGCTCGTAACTTCTTCTGCGAGGCTATCTGCACCTTTGTGTTCATCAGCGCCATCCTTGCTGCCGCTAGCCGCGCCGGCGAGAACGTCCTGATGCTCGCCATCTGCGTCGGCCTGATCGTTTGGGCTGTTGGCATGGGCATGGGCGGCATCACCGGCTTCGCCATGAACCAGGCTCGTGACCTTGGTCCTCGCATGGCTTATCAGGTGCTGCCGATCAAGAACAAGGCTGACAACAACTGGAAGTACGGCCTGCTTGTTCCTGGCATCGCGCCGTTTGTCGGTGCCGCTCTGGCCGCGCTGTTTGTGCATGGTTTCTTGGGCATGTTCTAGTCCGAGGCTACATATTTGTCCGCTGTCCGCATGGGGTAACTTCCCAGCGCGTCCTCGGACATGCAAAAAGGCTCGCTGCGCACTTCGTGCGGCGAGCCTTTTTGCGTCCTGCGGAGTGCGCTGGGAAGTTACCCCATGCGGACAGCTGCGGGGTCTTTGTTGCGTTCGTACAAGCAACCCAACATATATATCTGAATTTGGATGGGAGGGGCTTGTTGCTGGTAGGGGCGTTGGGTAGCTGTTGACACTTTGGGATGGATTGTGCTTTGGGCTGGGGCGGGGCTTTGAGATGAGGGGTTTACTTAGTTGAAGAGAGGCTTAATAGCTGCTAGGTAGTCTTTGGCTACTTCGGCCTTATCTGCTTGGAAGTTGTGCCAGGCCCACCATTGGACCATTCCTACGAAGCTTGAGGCTATGTGGTGTAGTAGGAAGCTTCGGTCCATGGTGGCGGCGGGGCCTGCGGGTTCGACGGGGACGGTTTCGGCTGCGCGCGACATGATGGTCTTGCGGAGACAGTCGGCGAAGACGCGTGAGCCGGCGCCGGCTACCAGCGCTCGGACGCCCTGGCGACGTTCCCATAGATTGTTGAGAATATGCTCGACCTGCACGAGTGGGTCGTCGAGGGGCGTACCGTCATCGTCGAGGGCATGGGTGCAGATATCGCACACGAGCTCAGCGAGCAGGTCATCTTTGCTCTTGAAGAGGCCATAGAACGTGGCCCGACCCACATGGGCGCGAGCGATGATGTCGCCGACGGTGATCTTGCCGTAGTCCTCTTCGCGCAGCAGCTCGGAGAACGCCGCAACGATGGCAGCGCGGCTTTTTGCCTTGCGGGCATCCATGGCTATGCGTCCGCGTGAACGAGCAGACAGCGAAGCGTACCGGAGCAACCCTCGTAGGGGCGCTTACCGGTGCCGTAGCCGACGGCCTCGATGCGGTAGCGGGCCGGCAGGTGCTCGGACGTGCGCAGTGCGGCGACGATGGCGGCGCCCGTGGGCGTCACGAGCTCGCCGGCGACCGGTGCGGGCGTGAGGGCGATATTGCCTGCTTGGCATAGGTTGACGACAGCGGGGACGGGAATGGGCATGAGGCCGTGGGCGCAGCGGATGGTTCCGTGGCCCTCGGAGAGCGACTCGACCACGATATCCTCAATACCCAGGTCGTCGAGGCAGATGGCGACAGAGCAGACGTCGACGATGGAGTCGACGGCGCCCACCTCGTGGAACATGACGGTCTCGGGCGTTTTGCCGTGAGCCTTGGCCTCGGCGGCGGCGAGCGCGGTAAAGATGGCGAGGGCGCGACGCTTGGCGCCATCGCTTAGCCGCGAGCCGTCGATGATGGCGGTGACGTCCGCCAAAGAACGGTGGTGATGGCCGTGGGCGTGATGATGGTCCTCGTGGCCATGGTCGTGGGCCTCATGATCATGCTCGTGGCAGTGCACGTGTTCGTGCTCGTCATGATCATGATGGTGGCGCTCATGCTCGTGCGTGTGCTCGGCAGCTGCTTCGTTGCCGTAGAGCCAGGCCATATCGTGATCATGGTTCTCGAGGCCCTCTGCAAGCTGGACGTCAAAATCGCAGGCATCGATGCCATGCTTGTTTGCGCGCGTGACGGCGATCGTAAAGCCGTCGACCGGCAGCGTGGCGAGCTGTTCGCGCAGGTGCTCCTCGCTGGCGCCCAGGTCGAGCAGGGCCGCGACGGTCATATCGCCGCTGATGCCCGAGGTGCCGTCGATGATAAGCGTGTGCTGATGGTTGGACATGGAATGCTCCTTAACGGGCGCAGGATGTGCCGGCGCTCAGATGATTGATAAGACTTGCCTGGTAGGCGGCACCAAAGCCGTTGTCGATATTGACGACCGAAACGCCGCTGGCGCAGGAGTTGAGCATGGCGAGCAGCGCGGCTACGCCACCAAAACTCGCGCCGTACCCCACGCTGGTGGGAACGGCGATGACCGGACAGCTTACCAGACCGCCGATAACGCTCGCCAGCGCGCCCTCCATGCCGGCGATGGCGATGACCACCTGCGCCTGAGCAAGTTCCTTGGCATGTGCGAGCAGACGGTGCAGGCCGGCGACGCCTACGTCGTAGAGGCGGTCGACCTCGTTGCCATAGAATTCGGCCGTCAACGCGGCCTCTTCGGCGACGGGTAAGTCGCTCGTGCCGGCGCAGGCGACGACAACACGTCCGTTGCCGGTGGGGGAGGGCTTGCCGCCCACGAGGGCGAGCTGTGCGTCCGGGACATATCCCAGGTCGATGCCGTTGTCGAGGAGCTCCGAGGCGCGGGCTGCTTTTTCGCTGTCCAGGCGCGTGACCAGGATGCGCTCCTGGCCGGCATCGCGCAATGCTTTGATAATGGCGGCAATCTGCTCGGCGGTTTTACCGGCACCGTAGACAACCTCGCCGGCTCCCTGGCGCACCCCGCGCGAAAGATCGAGCTGCGCAAAACCCAGATCGGCGGTCGGCGCCGTCTGGATGCGCGTGAGGGCGACTGCCGGGGCGACTGTTCCGTCGGCAACATCGCTCAGCAATTGCTCAAGATCTCGCTTATCCATATATGTTCCCTTCGACGGCGCAAAGTCTAGCACTCAAAGGGTATGTTTCCGAACACTAAGACAAAATTGTTCGGAAACTATAGGACAGACTGATTCAATTGTTAGACGGATCGGCTAGTCACGCAGGATGATGTCCATGGCGGGCATCAGGTTGCGCTCGTCGATGGCAAACGGGGCGGCCTCGCGCGTCTTGGGCTTGGCGCAAAATGCGATGCCCGTGCCCGCGGCCTGGATCATGGGGATGTCGTTGGCGCCGTCGCCAATAGCGACCGTGTGGGCCATGTCGACGCCGCACTCAACTGCCCAATCCAGCAGCTGGATGAGCTTGGACTCCTTGGTCACGATGTCTGCCGCCAGCTTACCGGTGAGCTTGCCGTCCACGACCTCCAGGCGGTTAGCGAGGCAAAAGTCGATGCCCGCGGCGGCCACGATCTTATCGGCGACCTCGTGGAAGCCGCCGCTTACCACGCCGACCTTCCAGCTCTTGCTGTGCGCCGAGCGCACAAGCTCCAGCGCGCCGGGGGTAAACGTCACGCGCGCAAAGGTGCGCTCGAACACACTCTCGTCCAAGCCGGCAAGCAGCCCCACACGCTCCTCGAGCGCCTGCTTAAAGTCCAGTTCGCCGCGCATGGCGCGCTCAGTGATCTGCGCCACTTGCTCGCCTACGCCGGCCTCCTCGCCCAACAGGTCGATGACCTCCTGGTTGATGAGTGTGGAGTCGATATCCATAACGATGAGGCGTGCAGTCATGGCGGGCCTTTCCGAGTGCAGTTGTATTGGGGCACATTGTCGCACGTGGCACGCGTCGGCGACGGCCACGGTGCGTCAATTGTTTCGTCTCCGTCAAGTCTTTGGGCAGGAGCTACTTTTCCGCGGCACATCGACACAGGTGCGATAAGATAGAACGCCATGTCTGGCTGCGCGGTTTACGCAGGCTGGGCAAATCTGTACGACGCCGCCCGGAACGACACGGGGCGGCACAGATCCATAAAGGAGGATCACTGGTATGAGCCAGACCCGTCCCATCGACGAGCATTCCATGCACACCCGTACCTGCGGCGAGCTTCGCCGCGAGAACGTGGGCGAAGAGGTCACCCTCACCGGTTGGGTGAGCCGTCGCCGCGACCACGGCGGCCTTATCTTCTGCGACCTTCGTGACCGCGAGGGCATCACTCAGCTCACCTTCGACCCCGAGCACTCCGACGGCGACGCCTTTAAGATCGCCGAGACCATGCGTCCCGAGTGGCCCATCAAGATCCACGGCGTCGTGCGCTCCCGTGGCGAGGAGACCACCAACACCAAGCTCGCGACCGGCGAGATCGAGGTCCTGACCGACCACGCCGAGGTGCTCAACACGTCCGTCACCCCGCCGTTCCAGATCGAGGACGGCATCGAGACCAGCGAGGACACCCGTCTGCGCTACCGCTATCTGGACCTCCGTCGTCCCGAGATGATGGCCAACCTCAAGCTGCGTTCCGACTTTACCTTTGCCATTCGCGAGGCGCTGCACAACCGTGAGTTCATGGAGGTCGAGACGCCCTCCCTGTTTAAGTCCACGCCCGAGGGCGCCCGTGACTTCATCGTTCCCAGCCGTATTCAGCCGGGCAACTTCTACGCCCTGCCGCAGTCCCCGCAGCTCCTGAAGCAGCTGCTCATGGTCGGTGGCGTCGAGCGCTACTACCAGGTTGCCAAGTGCTTCCGCGACGAGGACCTGCGTGCCGACCGTCAGCCCGAGTTCACTCAGGTCGATATCGAGATGTCCTTCGTGGACCAGAACGATGTCATGAGCGCGCTCGAGGAGGTCCTGGCCGATGCCTTCGGCCGCATGGGTGTCGAGATGCCCACGCCGCTGCGTCGCATGGACTACTGGGAGGCCATGGACACCTATGGCTCCGACAAGCCCGATACCCGCTATGGCATGCACCTGGTCGACCTGACCGACATCTTCGCCAACTCCAAGTTCAAGGTCTTTGCGACTGCCGCAAACGAGGAGGGCTCTGTCGTCAAGGCCATCAACGCCAAGGGCGCCGGCGCCTGGGCACGTGCCAAGATCGATAAGCTTGCCGGCGTGGCCTCCACGTTTGGCGCCAAGGGCCTGGCCTGGATCGCATTCCGCGAGGACGGCTCCATCAACAGCCCCATCGTCAAGTTCTTCTCGGACGAGGAGATGGCGGCTCTGCGCGAGCGCATGGACGTCGAGCCCGGCGACCTTGTGATGTTCGCCGCCGGCCCGCGCCTGCTCTCCGACGAGATCCTGGGCGGCATGCGTTCTCACATGGCCAACGCACTCGAGATCAAGCGCGAGGGCCACGACTTCCTGTGGGTCGTCAACTTCCCGCTGTTCCACTGGGATGAGGACCGCAAGGCCTATGCCGCCGAGCACCAGCCCTTCACCCTGCCGACCGAGACCGACATCGCCAAGATCGAGGCCGACCCGTTGGCAGCCGGTTCTTGCACCTACGACTTTGTCATGGACGGCTTTGAGGCCGGCGGCGGCGGTATGCGTATCCACAACGCCGAGATGCAGATGTCCATGCTCAAGCTCCTGGGCTTTACCGAGGAGCGTGCCGAGTCTCAGTTCGGCTTCCTCATGGAGGCCCTCAAGTTTGGTGCGCCCCCGATGGGCGGTTTCGCTCTGGGCCTGGACCGCGTGTGCATGCTGCTCACCGGTTCCGACTCCATCCGCGACGTCATGGCGTTCCCCAAGACGGCCAGCGGCTCCGACCTTATGTCGGGCGCTCCGAGTGCCGTTAGCGGCGCCCAGCTCAAGGACGTCAGTCTGCGCCTGATGTAGGGAAGCGGCTACATATTGCCTGTAACGAGGGAAGGACACGTGCCTTCCCTCGTTTTTTTATGTCGTGACGTCATGGTTTGGAGGCTTGCCGTCGTGCGCCGGGAAACTACAACCCGGAATCTGCGTCCAGAAGGGGTCGCGCTTTCCCAAAGGGGGTCCTTTGGGAAAGCGCGACCCAGTATTCGGCAAAATAATGGGGCACAGTTTCCGGTTGAGCTGTCTAACGGAAACTGTGCCCCAGAATGAGCGCTCAAACGGGACAGGCTTTCCGCAACAACTGTCTGGCGGAAAGCCTGCCCCCAGTTTCTTATAGTGAGTCTCTCTGGATCAGCTGCATGTGCATCACGGAGGTGGTGGGCTCGGCACCCTTGATCATGTCGAGCGCAATGTTGGCGGCCATGTGTCCTTCTTCGCGCAGGGGCTGGCGGACGGTCGTGAGCGCGGGGACGCAGCGCGCCGCAATCTCGTGATCGTCGAAGCCGACGACAGAAACGTCCGCAGGAACGGATAGGCCTGCCTCGTTGAGTGCGGTGATGACGCCAGCCGCGATACGGTCCGATCCGCAGAGCACGCCATCGAAAGCGATCTCGCGCGCGAGAATCTGGTGCATGGCCTGATAGCCGTCTCCGCTGTTCCAGCCGGTATAGATAACGTTTGCGTTTGGGAGGTCTTCGCCCAAGACGGCGCGGTAGCCGCGCAGGCGGTCGGCAACAGCGGGGTTGTCTTGCGGTCCCAACACGGCGACGATATCTTTGCGCCCGCGATCCTTTATGGCGAGTGCCGCAAAGCGTCCGCCCTCTTCGTCGTCAGAGTAGACTGTCGAGAACACATCGCGATAGGGGTGGCCCTCGAGCTGGCCGCACAACACGGTGGGTACGCCCAGCTCGCACAGTACCTCGAGCAGCTCGCTGCCCTTGTAGGGGGAGACGTCGATCACGGCGTCGAACGAGCGGCGCTCAAAGTGCTCGCGTGCGCGGTTGCGCTCATGCGTAGAAGACGCCTGCAAGATAACGGGCAGATAGGACGACTCCGACAGTTCCTCAGTAATGCCGCTCAAAAACTCGCTATAAGTGGGGTCGCTGAAGAGTTCACTTAGGGGCTCGGTCACGAGCACGGCGATGATTTCCGTGCGCCCGACAGCGAGCGCTCGGCCACGAGCGTTGGGGACAAAATTGACTTCCTTGGCCGCCGCGCGGACGCGCCTTTTGGTTTCCTCGCTAATGCGGGGCGAATCGTTGAGAGCGCGCGATGCCGTGGAGCGCGACACGCCGGCAGCTGCGGCAACCTCGGCAAGCGTAGGTGCGGTGCGAACTGATTGGGTCATGGCGTCTCCTGGAGAATGCGGTCGATGTTGTCGCTGATACGGGCTGGTGCGGATACAGCTTACTATAGTGCGCCTGAACAGCGTTCATGATATCCGGTGACCGGTGTCGTTTTGCAACCAAGCCGCAATCGAATACGTCTCGTATGGGTGAGATATCAGCGGGCGTGGCGGTTGCATACAAGCTTGAGAACGATGTCTTGCGCTGAGTTTCGATACTCAGGGTGACATAAGTGTCGCGGTTGTACAACCGGTTGCACCGTTAATCCGACCAAATCGACCGTTCAGCGGACAACCGGTTGCACAGTTTTTTGCATCGCCCGTAAGATAAGGACAACCGGTTGCACAAGAATCACTACGATGACGAAGGAGCATCACCATGGACACCATTAACGATTGGGAAAACCAAGCGCTCACCCATAGGAACCGCCTGGCACCCCATGCGTACTTTATGGGTTATGAGACCGCCGATCTCGCTGCAACGTACAGCCGCGAGCTGTCGCGCGGGTTTGTCCAGCTGTCCGGCTCGTGGCAGTTCCGCCTCTTTGAGGGCCCCGCTGCCGTCTCCAACGAGGAACTCTCCACGTACAAGCCCGAGTGGGATCACGTGGAGGTTCCGCACCTGTGGCAGGTGGACGGCTATGGCAACCTTGCCTACACCGACGAGGGTTTCCCGTTCCCGGTTGATCAGCCGTTCGTTCCCTCCGACGACCCCACGGGCGTCTACCAGCGCATCGTCAACCTTCCCGCCGTTCCTGCCGGCGCTCGCGAGATCATTCGCTTCGACGGCATCGAGAGCTATGGCGAGCTGTACGTCAACGGTCAGTATATCGGCATGACCAAGGGTTCGCGCCTGTCTGCCGAGTTCGATGTGACCGACGCGCTCGTCGAGGGCGACAACCTGTTTGCGGTCAAGGTCCTGCAGTACAGCGATGGCAGCTACATCGAGGATCAGGACATGTGGTGGGCCTCGGGCATCTTCCGCGATGTGTACCTTATGCAGCGTCCCGCCGCGCACCTGGTCGACTTTAGGTTCCGCACGCACCGCGAGGGCGATGCCGCTCTGATCACGCTCGATACGGTTGCCGAGGGCGCTTCCCGCGTTGTGTTTACGCTCAGCGATGGCGAGAACGTGGTGGCTACGGGTGAGTGCGTCGACGGCCATGCCGAGTGCAGCGTGACCGATGCCCACTTCTGGAATCCCGAGGACCCCTTCCTCTACGATCTTACGTTTGAGGTCTACGACGGCGACAAGGTGAGCGAGTACGTCCCGCATCGCCAGGGTCTTGCCGAGGTGACGGTCGAGGGCAATCATATCTACCTCAACGGCACTTACTTTAAGATGCATGGCGTCAACCGCCACGATCACGACGATCACAAGGGCCGCGCCGTGGGCCTCGATCGCATGCGCCGCGACCTGGAGCTCATGAAGCAGCACAACATCAACGCAGTGCGCACCTCTCACTATGCCAATGACCCGCGCTTCTACGAGCTGTGTGATGAGTATGGCATCATGCTGGTCGCCGAGACCGATATGGAGAGCCACGGCTTCGAGAATATCGGCAACATCGCCCTGGTTACCGACGACCCGGCATGGGAGCCGGCCTACGTCGACCGTATTGAGCGCCTGGTGATGCAGGAGCGCAACCACGCGTGCATCATCATGTGGTCGCTGGGCAACGAGAGCGGCTATGGCTGCAACATCCGCGCGATGTACGCCAAGGCTCACGAGCTCGATGGTCGTCCGGTCCACTACGAGGAGGACCGCAACGCCGATACCGTCGACGTCATTTCCACGATGTACTCCCGTGTGTCGCAGATGAACGACTTTGGTGAGCATCCGTTCCCCAAGCCGCGCATCAACTGCGAGTATGGCCACTCCATGGGTAATGGCCCCGGAGGTCTGTCCGAGTACCAGGAGGTCTTCGATCGCTGGGATTGCATCCAAGGCCAGTTTATCTGGGAATGGTGCGACCACGGTTTGGCTGCTGTGACCGAGGACGGCGTTGCCTACGATATGTATGGTGGCGACAACGGCGATTACCCCAATAACAGCAACTTCTGCATCGACGGCATGGTGTTCCCTTGGCAGCAGCCGAGCCCGGGCCTCACTGAGTATGGTCAGGTCATCTGCCCGGTTCGCATGGCCTACGATGCCGAGGCGGGCGAGCTGGCCGTCACCAACAAGCGTTGGTTTACCACCCTCGAGGATGTTTGCCTGTCGGCGGAGACCCTGGTGGACGGCGACGTGGTTTGCCGCAAGACGCTCATGCCCGGTGCGGTTGCCCCCGGCGAGTCCGTCCAGCTTCCGCTGGTGATTCGCGAGGCCGCGGTAGGCGAGACCCTGCTGACCGTGCGCGCCTACACCATGGCCGCTCACGTCTGGTGCGAGCCGATGTTCCAGCTGGGTGCAAGCCAGTTTGCCATCGCAAACCATCCGGCGCCGGCCATCGCCGCCCCAGCTCGTTCTGAGCTTACGGTCGAGGAGACCGAGCAGGAGATTCGCATTCACTCCCTCAACGGCGAGCTGACCTTCAGCAAGGTCAACGGCACCGTGAGCAAGTGGAAGGCATCCGGGCGTGACGTCATGGCCTCTGGTCCCCAGGTTGGTTTTTGGCATCCGCTCGTCGACAACCACGCCCAGGAGTACGACTCCCTGTGGAAGGACAACTTCATTGATGTAATGCAGACGTCCACCCGCAAGGTTTTTTGGAAGCAGGACGGCAATGCGGTCGTCGTTACCGTGAGCCAACGTATTGCTCCTCCCGTCCGCGCGTTCGGCATGCGCGTCGAGCTTGTCTACACCGTGCTTCCGAGCGGTCGCGTCGACCTCAAGGTTTCCGGCGAGCCCTACGGCGACTATTCGGACATTATCCCGCGCATCGGCATCTCCTTTGAGGTTCCCGGTTGCGATCGTGCCGTCGAGTGGTATGGCCACGGCCCGGGCGAGAACTATCCGGACTCGCTGCGTGCCAACCCGGTCGGTCATTACCGCACTACGGTCGACGACATGTTCACGCCCTACGTTATGCCTCAGGACTGTGCCAACCGCGAGGGTACCCGCTGGGTTGCCCTGCGCTCCAGCCACGGTGACGGTCTGGTCGTGACGCGTCCGAGCGACGCCGCTTCCAATCCGTTCTCGTTCTCCGCATGGCCCTATAGCTGCGAGGCTATCGATAGCGCCAAGCATGTCTACGATCTTGTCCCGGGCGACACGGTTACGGTCAACATCAACGACCAGCTGCTCGGCCTTGGCTCGAACTCTTGGGGTTCCGAGGTGCTCGATTCCTATCGCACCCGTTTTGAGAGCTTCAGCTTTGAGGTGTCCCTGCGACCGCTGACGTCTGCCGATCTGGCTCAGGCGCTGGCACCCATTAAGGAGGCATAAGTCATGCATATCTTTAACTCGCGTGCCGATTTCGACGCCCAGATGAAGTCCGTCAAGAAGTGGATGCGTACCGGTCAGGCACTCGACGGCGTTTCTGAACTGCAGCACGATGTGGCGTACTCTATCGGCGACTCGCTGGTGTATTGGTGGGTGAACGCCCACGAGGCGGCTACTGCCGATCTGGTCGGTCACCGTCGCTACCATGCCGTGCTCGCCCCGCTCGACGGCAATCTGACCGTTGAGGTGGCTTCCAAGGCCGATCTTACCTGTACGCGCGCCTACAGCGATATCGATGATCGCGAGCGCTTTGAGGGTACGGGGGAGACCGTGACGATTCCCGCCGGCGGCGTTGCCGTCGTCGAAATTGACGAGGCCTACCGTGTCGTGGCCGATGCCGCGGATCCCCGCGTCGTGGTACTGCACGTGACAGTCGAAGGTTATTCCTTCCCCAACAAGTAGTATTCGTCCGCCTGGACGTTTGCTTCGCGCCGTTAAGGGGGATGGCTTTGTTGACTCCCTTTTCCCCATTCCCCTTAGCAGGTGCGCCATCCGTGTTTGCACTTGCAGCTCGGACGGTTTTAGATGACATTTAACAGATGATTGGGAGGGCTTATGAGCTCTGAAAAACGAGGAACGATTGGTTCGTTCGCTCTGCTGGGCATGACGGTCGCCGCCGTGTTCGGTATCAAGAACATCATCAACAACAACGCGGCCATCGGCTTGGCAGCTGCGCCGTCGTTCTTCTTCGCCACGCTTTTGTACTTTGTCCCCTATACCCTGGTTACCGCCGAGTTCGTCGGCCTCAACAAGGACTCCGAGTCTGGCGTGTACGCATGGGTTAAGACCTCGATGGGTGGTCGCTGGGCGTTCCTGACGGCATTTAGCTACTGGTTTGTTAACCTGTTCTTCTTTGCGTCCGTCCTGCCCAACGTCATCATCTACGCGAGCTACGTGTTCTTTGGTGCCAACGCCGAGCTTTCGCAGCTGTGGATCACCATTATCGAGATCGTCGTCTTTGCTATCGCCACGTGGGTTTCGACCAAGGGCGCTAAGTGGATCGGCTCCATTTCCTCCTTCGGTTCGACCGCGGCTCTCGGCCTGACCGCCGTGTTCATCCTGCTGTCCCTGGCTGCTGCCTTTGGCGGCGTTGAGTTCGCTACGGCTCCTACTCCCGCTAACATGGCTCCCGACATGAGCAACTTCGCAACTGCGTGGGGCTTCTTCGGTACGCTTGCCTGGATCATCCAGGGCGTTGGCGGCGCTGAGTCTGTCGGCGTGTTCCTTAACGACCTTAAGGGTGGCGTCAAGGCCTTCGTGCGCACCGTCGTTATCGCCGGCCTGACCATCGGCCTTCTGTATGCAGGCGCTTCGCTGCTGGTTAACCTGTTCATCCCCGAGGGCGGCGTTGCCATCTCCACCGGTATCTTCGACGTATTCGGCGCTGTCTTTGCCCACTTTGGCATTCCCATGGAAGTGTCTACGCGCGCCATCGGCTTGATCCTTCTCGCCGCCACGCTGGGCTCCCTCATGATGTGGACCTCCGCTCCCATCAAGGTGTTCTTCACCGAGATCCCCAAGGGCGTCTTTGGTAGCAAGATCGTCGAGCTCAACGAGCATGGCATTCCTGCCCGCGCTGCTTGGCTGCAGTTCGCCATCGTCGTCCCCATCCTGATCATTCCGGCCCTGGGCTCCGGTAACCTCGACGACCTGCTCATGATCGTCACCAACATGACGGCTGCCACCGCTCTGCTCCCGCCGCTGCTGATCCTGCTTGCCTACTTTATGTTGCGCAAGAACTTCGACGCTGCTCCCCGTGGCTTCCGCATGGGTTCGCGCACCTTTGGCCTGGTCATTGCTGCATTCCTGCTTGTGGTCTTCTGCTTCGTGCTTATCTGCGGCACCATTCCGCTCGATCAGCCGCTGTGGCTGACGCTGGTCTACAACGTTGGCGGTGTGGTTGTCTTCCTGGGCCTTGCCGTGATGTGGTACAACCGCTACATCAACCGCCTGCGCGAGACCGATCCCGAGGCTGCCGAGAGCGAGCTGCGTCCGTCTGTCCTTGACATGATGGAGTAGAAGTTGGGATTAATCTACGGCTGTGGAATAAATCGATTCCCCTTCCTAAGGAGGGGCCTTACGAGGCCCCTCCTTTTGTGTTTTGGAGCATGGATTTTGGGCCCTGTGGACAAAAATGCCAAATATGAGTACTGTTGCAAAATAAGTGCCATATCTATCGGCCGGTTTTGAGCAAAAATGGACTCAAAATCAATTTATCTAACCCCCTTTAAAGGGCGTTTGACGGCTTTCAACCTCTTCGAATCGCTCAAAGTAGGCAATTTGCTCTCGATTTTGCTGCTACTAAATTGGTGACAGTACTCATATTTGCCACTTTTTGACCACGGGGTATCCAGAGGGGCTCTCGACAAGCATCTAACGCTACAATAACTACCACGTGGCTGGGTTTGCCGGCCGAATGTGCGATGCCGCGGGAGGGGACATGGTCGAGTTTACAAAGACGATTAAAGATCCGTTGGGATTACATGCCCGCCCGGTTGCGCTGCTCTATGACATCATTGCCAAGCACCGTAGTGACGTGTCAGTCAGTATCGGCGACCGCCACACGGATGGCCGCGATGTCATGGGGCTCATGGCCCTCTATGGTGAGTGCGGCGAAAACGTCGTCTTTCGTGTTTCGGGCGTGGATGAGGCCTCCTGCGTCACATCGATCAGAAATCTCTCGCTCTAGGCATGATAGGGCGTGGTAAAGGATGGTCCTTTGCCGCGCCCTTTTGTTTCGTATAGGAAACTTTTTCGAAAAACTGAACAGGACCCTTTCCAAAAAGTTAACCACGTGCTAGTTTACTATAGCGAACATAGACGTGGCTAACTTTTAACGCGTCGATGTTGAGGACGAACTGACGTTAGGAGCCACTCATGTCTTGCGGACCGCAGATGCCGGCCATGCCGCTTTCGATGGTAAAAGCGGGCGAAACCGTGCGCGTGTCGCGTGTAAAGGGCAATGAGGACATGAAACACCACCTCAAAGACCTCGGCTTTGTCGAGGGCAACGAAATCCACGTGGTGAGTTCGAGTGGCGCCAATATCATCGTCACGGTGCTGGGCGCACGCTTTGGCATCGATTCCAAGGTTGCCATGCACATCATGACCGTCGGTTAGTCCGCAGCATTTCATAAAAACCGAAAGGGGGACAAGAGGATGAAGACGTTGGGTGACGTTAAGGTGGGCGAGAGCTCTACCATCGTCAAGCTTCACGGTGAGGGTGCGCTTCGCCGCCACCTTATGGACCTGGGGCTCATCAAGGGCACGTCGTTTAAGGTCGTAAAGGTTGCACCGCTCGGTGATCCGGTCGAGATCAACGTGCGCGGCTACGAGCTTTCCATCCGCAAGGAGGAGGCGGCCGTCGTCGAGGTCCAGTAAGGGCCCGCGACGTGTATTTCTGCAGATAAAGTTAGGTTTTTCTAACTTAATGCTGCAGCTTTGAAGCACATTATCCAGCCTGCGCGGAGAAAGCAGCGCGGGCACACAAGGAAGAAGGATTGAATGGCGGATTCTCACATCCATGTCGCGCTGGCGGGTAACCCCAACTGCGGCAAGACCACGCTTTTCAACCTGATCACCGGCGCCAACGGCTACGTTGGCAACTGGCCCGGCGTCACGGTTGAGAAAAAGGAGGCCAAGCTCCTAAGCGACAAGAACGTTACCATCACGGACCTCCCCGGCATCTACTCGCTTTCCCCCTACAGCCCCGAGGAGCAGTGCTCGCGCGATTACCTCATGAGCGGCGAGCCCGATGTTGTCGTTCAGGTTGTCGACGCCACCAACCTCGAGCGCAACCTGTACCTGGCGCTTCAGGTTATCGAGACCGGCCTGCCCGTGGTCGTTGCCCTCAACATGGCCGACTTGGTCGAGAAGAACGGTGACAAGATCGACACCGACAAGCTGTCCAAGAAGCTCGGCTGCCCGGTCATGATGATCTCGGCTCTTAAGAACAAGGGTATCAAGGATCTCTTCGAGCAGGTTAAGAAGTCTGCTGCTTCCAAGGGCCAGGTGCCGGAGCACAAGTTCGATTCCTCCATCGAGGACGTTCTAACGCACATCGAGAATAACCTTCCGGCGAGCGTTCCCGCTAACAAGCGTCGCTATTACGCCGTCAAGCTGTTCGAGCGTGATGCAGACGCCTGCAAGCTCATCAACCTCACCAAGGAGAAGGCCGCTCGCGTGGAGGAGCTGGTCGCCCAGTGCGAGCAGGACTGCGACGACGATGCCGAGTCCATCATCACCGGTGAGCGCTATGGCGTCATCGCGCACATCATCGATGAGTGCCTCACCAAGGCCCCGGCCAAGATGAGCACCTCCGAGAAGATCGACCGTGTGGTTACCAACCGTATCCTGGGCCTGCCGATCTTTGTGGTCATCATGTTCTGCGTGTACTACATCGCCGTTTCCACCCTGGGCGGAACGGTGACCGACTTCACCAACGATCAGCTCTTTGGCACCGACGGTTGGTATGTGCTCGGTCAGGGCCGCGATGCTTACGATGAGGCTGTCGAGGCCGCGGGTGACGACGCCGACTCGGTCGACCCGGCACAGTACGGCCCCTATGTCCCGGGTATCACCACCATGGTGCACGACGCCCTCGTGGCGGGTGGCACCGAGGACGGTGGCCTGGTCGATTCGCTGGTCTGCGACGGTATCGTTGGCGGCCTGGGCGCCATCTTCGGCTTTGTGCCGCAGATGTTCCTGCTGTTCGTGATGCTGTCCTTCCTGGAGGACTGCGGCTACATGGCCCGCGTCGCCTTTATCATGGACCGCGTGTTCCGCCGCTTTGGCCTGTCCGGTAAGTCGTTCATCCCCATGCTCGTGTCCTCAGGCTGCGGCGTCCCCGGCGTCATGGCCACCAAGACCATCGAGAACGAGAAGGACCGCCGCATGACGGTCATGACCACCACGTTCATCCCCTGCGGCGCCAAGCTGCCGATCATCGCCCTGCTCATGGGCTCCATCATTGGCGATTCTTCCACCACGGCCGCATGGATCAGCCCGCTTTTCTACTTCCTGGGCGTCTTTGCCGTCATCGCCTCGGGCCTCATGCTCAAGAAGACCAAGCTCTTCGCCGGCCGTCCGACCCCGTTTGTCATGGAGCTTCCTGCCTACCACTTCCCGGCGATCCGTTCCTGGGCGCTGCACGTGTGGGAGCGCTGCTGGGCCTTTATCAAGAAGGCCGGCACGGTCATCTTTGCGTCCACCGTCGTCGTTTGGTTCCTCTCCAACTTTGGTAGCTATAACGGTTCCTTTGGCTTCCTGCCTGCGATGGACGGCATCCCCGAGGAGTTTATGGACTACTCCGTGCTTGCCATGCTGGGCAACCTGGTCGCTTGGATCTTCGCCCCGCTCGGCTTTAGCACCTGGCAGGCCACCGCGCTGACTGTCTCTGGCCTCGTCGCCAAGGAGAACGTCGTCGCCACCGCCGGCTCGCTGCTGTCCGTCGCCGACGCGGGCGAGACCGACCCGAGCCTGTGGACCGCGTTTGCCGGCATGTTCCCCACCATGGGCGCTTGCGTTGCCTTCGGCGCCTTCAACCTGCTGTGCGCTCCGTGCTTTGCCGCCATTGGCACCATCCGCAACCAGATGGATTCCGGCAAGTGGACTGCGATCGCCATCGGTTACGAGTGCGCCTTCGCTTGGGTGATCGGCCTGTTCATCAACCAGTTCTACAACTTGCTTGTTCTTGGACAGTTTGGTATCTGGACGATTGTGGCCATCGTGCTGCTGGTTGCGATGCTCTTCCAGATCTTCCGTCCCATGCCCAAGCATGCATGGACCGACGAGGACGAGACCAACACTGCTTCCGCCGCAGTTTCCGCTTAAGTCCGACTAAGGATTGACCCCTTTCCACGAGCCCGGGTGTCCCAGCGACACTCGGGCTTTTTGTGCATGGGAGACAGATTACTTTGTCCCAGAAGTTAAGATGTGGCGTTTCCGCAGATAAAACCGACCAAAATAAACCTGTCCCTTTTTGGTAGGTGGAGAATGGGGTAAAGTAAGTGGTGGTTAACTAGAGGAGGCTTGCTATGGCACCTATCGATATTGTTGTACTGGCTGTTATCGGCGTTGCGTTTGTCGCCGTGTGCGTGCGCATCTACCGCAAGGGCACCTGCGCCGACTGCGCTCAGGGTGGCGTTTGCACGGGGCATTGCTCCAACAAAAAGACGTGCGCTGCACTTAAGGGCGTAGACAAAATCGCCGAAGACTTGGGTCGCGGTATCAAATAAGGTCCGGACATCCAAGCGCTCCGCGGGCATCCGTTCGCGGGGCGCTTTGTGCATTTGAGGGAGAGCACGGCGAGTCGAAGAGTATTTTTGGGGTATCGTTAACTGGACTATTAATTGGCAACTTATCTATAACGGAGTAACCGCATGAGCGCTCGCGTAACCATGAAGGACATAGCCGCCGAGCTTGGCGTTTCCATCAATACCGTGCACAAGGCTCTGACGGGAAAGGCCGGCGTGAGCGAATCCGTGCGCGCCAAGGTGAACGCTAAGGCCGAGGCCATGGGCTATCACCGCAACACAAGTGCCTCAAGCCTGCGCCGCAAGGATATCAATCTGGTGTTTTGCCTGCCCCGCGCATCGCGCGAGGGAGCGTACTTTTTTCGTTACCTGTGGGAAGGCTGCAATCGCTTTGAACAGGAGGTCATCGACCGGGGCATTACGGTTGAGCGCGTTGAATTTGGCGTGGGCGGCTACGCTGATGCACTCGAGCAAATCGACGAGCGTCTGCAGGTGGGCGAGAAGATTGATGGCTTGCTTGCCTATGCGCCGGGCGACGATCGTGCGACTGAGCTTTTGGGGCAGATCGCCGAGGCGGGCGTGACGATTGAGCTTGTCGACGGCGACCGTCCGCATTTGAATCGTTTGGGTGCGAGCTTGGCCGATTATTCGACGGCAGGCAGCCTTATGGCCGAGCAGGCGGCAAACCTGGTCCATGCTTCTGGGGCCGACGCCCGCGTGCTCCTTTTGACAGGCGACCCATATACCGATTCGCACTATCTAACCGCCCGCGCCTTCCACAATTACCTGCGCGAACGTGATATTCCATGGCAGGTTGAGGATCTTGCAGGTGCCCATGCGCAAGTCAAACAACTCGAGCATGAGCTCGAAAAGCGCTTGAGTGCGCCGGACGCCCCCGAACTTATCTGTAGCGTTTTTGCCGTTGGTTCCGAAGTGGTTGCCGACGCGCTCGTCTCGACCGGCAAGGCCGGTCAGGTCATGGTGATCGGCAACGACCTGTTTCCCGAAAGTGCTCTGGCCTTGCGCCGCGGTATCTTTACCAATATTGTCTATAAGGACCCGACGAGCCTGGCGTATCGCGGCGCTAAGACGCTGGGCGATTATCTGCTGTGGGGAAGGACCCCGACGGTGCCCGTCCAGAAGGGCGCCGTCGAGATGGTATTTGCCAGCAATGTCGATCGCTACTGCGAACTTGCGGGTATTTAGCCGATTGAGCAGGTACCCCCTCTTGCGACGTGCATTTTTGGGAGTATTCAGCATTGGCATGCCCTGAATGAGGTGCAGAACGACTGTTTTAAGTGCCCCCGATGGCGTAATTTGCCATCGGGGGCACTTTTTATGCCGATCGGGCGCTATCTGCGTTCCAAATAGGACGCTGAGGATGGCACACGGCGCGCTCCAATGCTGAATACTCCCAAAAATGTACATCGGGACATGACCCACCTGAGCAAAAGCTCTCAAGTTCGGTGTTCGGGGACGCCAAACAGTCCGCAATACATGCAAGTCACATCTCCAGCAACCGTTGAACGGGCAAAATCTACCGTTCACCCCGTGGTGGTTAGGTGAACGTTCACCTTTTGAGGTGCAATGGATTAGTATAGTGAACGTTCACCTAAAGGATAACGAGCGCGCCGTGCGCCCGCCTTGCCAGCAAAGGGGCTGTTTGATGAAAAACTTTATGGACGATCAGGATTTCCTGCTGAGCACCAAGACCGGCGAGGAGCTGTTCCACAACTTTGCCGAGGGCATGCCCATCGTCGACTATCACTGCCACATTTCTCCTAAGGAGATTTGGGAGGACAAGCGTTTCGAGAACATCACCGAGGTTTGGCTGGGCGGCGACCACTACAAGTGGCGCCTGATGCGTGCCAACGGCGTCGACGAGCGCTTTATCACTGGCGACGCCCCTGCTCGCGAGAAGTTCCAAAAGTGGGCCGAGACCCTGGGTCGCTGCGTCGGCAACCCCGTCTTTGAGTGGAGCCACCTGGAGCTTAAGCGCTACTTTGGCTACGAGGGCGTCCTCAACGGCAAGACTGCCCAGGAGGTTTGGGACCTTGCCAACGCCAAGCTCGCCGAGGCTAGCTTTACCTGCCGCAACCTGATCAAGCAGTCCAACGTCCGCATGATCTGCACTACTGACGACCCCGCCGACAGCTTTGAGTGGCACAAAAAGATTGCAGCCGACGACAGCTTTGACGTTCAGGTCGTTCCCGCCATGCGCCCCGATGCCGCTTTGCGCATCGAGCGCGGCCAGGAGTTTGCCGACTACTGCAAGCACCTTTCCGAGGTTGCCGGCGTTGAGGTCAGCGACTTTGAGGGCATGAAGGCTGCCATTTCCAAGCGCTACGACGTTGCTCACGAGCTGGGCTGCCGCGCCTCCGACCACGCACTCGACTACGTTATGTACGTCCCGGCTACCGCCGACGAGATCGAGGCTATCTTTGCCAAGGGTCTGGCTGCCGAGCCGCTTACCGAGGAAGAGGTCCTCAAGTACAAGACTGCCTTTATGCAGTTCGTTGCCGGCGAGTATGTCCGCCTGGGCTGGGCCATGCAGCTACACTTTGGCTGCAAGCGCGACAACAACCGCGCCATGTTTGCCAAGCTCGGCCCCGATACCGGTTATGACTGCATCTCCAACTACACGCCGTCCGACCAGCTCGCCGATTTCCTCAACTCCATCCAGGAGACCTGCGGCTTGCCCAAGACCATCCTGTACAGCTTGAATCCCATCGACAACACCATGATCGATACCGTCATGGGCTGTTTCCAGGAGGCTCCGACTGCCGGTAAGATCCAGAACGGCTCCGCCTGGTGGTTCAACGACAACGAGGTCGGCATGCGCGAGCAGCTTACGGCTCTGGCTAACGAGGGCGTGTTGGGCAACTTTGTGGGCATGCTTACCGATTCCCGCTCCTTCCTGTCCTATCCGCGCCACGAGTACTTCCGTCGCGTGCTGTGCAGCGTGATCGGCGAGTGGGTCGAGCAGGGCAAGTACCCGGCCGACATGGAGCTGCTGGGCAGTATCGTGCGCGACATCAGCTACAACAACGCGGTCCGCTACTTTGGCTTTGATTTGGACACCGTCGAGGCATAAGCCTGCATCGAATCACATCGAACTCGGGAGCGCCGTTGCCACACGCGGCGCCCCCGTTTTGCTTGCACGCTAACAGCTATCTAAGGAGAGACACAGATGGAGAACATCAGCTACGATGCGCTCGAGAAGATCGGCTACAAGGGCTATTTGCTGCCCAAGGATGCTCCCGAGAAGGTTCTGCAGTTTGGCGAGGGCAATTTCCTGCGCGCCTTCGTCGACCGCTTCTTTGACATGGGCAACGAGGCCACCGGCTGGAACGGCAAGGTCGTCATGGTGCAGCCCATCAGCGGTGCCTTTGGCTTTGCCGACGGCATCAATGCCCAGGACGACCTGTATACCGTGCTGGTGCGCGGCAAGGAGGACGGCAACACGGTCGACGAGTCCCGCGTGATTAGCGCTTGCAGCCGCTGCATCAACCCGTACCGCGAGGACGACTACCGCGCCATGATGGAGGTCGCCGTCTCTGACGACCTGGAGATTATCGTCTCCAACACCACCGAGGCCGGTATCGCCTATGACCCGTCCTGCAAGGCCGACGACATGCCACCCGCGAGCTTCCCCGCCAAGCTTGCCCAGGTGCTCCACACCCGCTGGGCTGCCGGTAAGCCGGGCGTCATCGTCCTCGCCTGCGAGCTCATCGATCACAACGGCGAGGAGTTGCTGCGCATCATGAACCAGTATGTGAGCGACTGGGGCTGGGAGGACGAGTTTGCGCAGTGGATGGCCAACGACTGCACCGTCTGCACCACGCTCGTCGACACCATCGTACCGGGCCGTATCCGCGACGCATCCGAGGCCGCCGCGGTGGCTGAGCGTCTGGGCTACGAGGATCCCTTCCTGGCCGTGCGCGAGCCCTTCCAGATGTGGGGCATCCAGGGCGACGAGTCGCTTGCCGAGAAGCTTCCCTTTGTGAAGGCTGGTCTTCCGGGTGTCTTTGTGACTCCCGACGTCACCCCGTACAAAAAGCGCAAGGTCCGCATCCTCAACGGTGCCCACACCGCCTTCGTTCCGGGCTCCTGGGTTGCCGGCTTTGATATCGTGCGCGACTGCATGCATGACGAGACCATTCGCGGCTTCATGAACACCATGCTCTACGACGAGGTCATTCCGACGCTTGCCGCCGACTTGGATGTCGAGGACTGCAAGGCCTTTGCCGCCGCCGTCGAAAACCGCTTCGACAACCCGTTTATTGATCATGCGCTGCTCTCCATCTGCCTCAACTCCACGGCTAAGTGGCGCGCTCGCGACCTGCCCACGCTCAAGGACTACGTTGCCGAGACCGGCAACCTGCCCAAGTGCCTGGCGACGAGCCTCGCTACGCTCATCTCCTTCTACACGCAGGAGCTCGTGTCCCGTGAGGGCGACGGCCTGCACCTGCGTCGCTCCGACGGCACCGAGTACACCGCTCAGGACGACGCCTTCGTGCTCGACTTCTACGCCGCCCATGCCGGCGCCGACGATGCCCAGCTGGTGCACGACGTGCTCACCAACGAGCAGATGTGGGGCGAGGACCTTACGCAGATCGCAGGTCTTGAGGAGTTTGTCGTCAGCGCGCTCGCTGTCGTGCGTGCCGAGGGCGCCAAGCAGGCCTTCGCCAACGCTCAGGCGTAAATTTCCGGCGCAGACGCGGGCGCGGGACGGCGTGCCCGCGTCTCGACTTCTGCTCAACCTGTAGGGTTAGGACCATTTGTAATGAATACTATCCAGATCAATCCGGCCGATAACGTGATCGTTGCGCTGTCGCCGCTTGCCAAGGGCACTGCCGTCGCGGTTTCCGGGGTGGGCGAGGTCGTGGCCGTGGAGGATATTCCGCAGGGCCATAAGATGGCGGTGCGCGCGATTGCCGCCGGCGAGGACGTCATTAAGTACGGCCTTCCTATCGGCCATGTGACGGGCGATGTCCAGCCCGGTCAGTGGCTCCACACGCACAATGTGAAGACCAACCTTTCGGGCGAGGTCGAGTACGCCTACAACCCCACGCATCCGGTTGTGGATCCCGTTGAGCCTGAGACCTTTATGGGCTTCCGCCGCGCCGACGGTCGTGCCGCGACGCGTAATGAGCTGTGGATCATCCCCACGGTCGGCTGTGTCAACGAAGTCGCCCGTGCCATGTGCGAGCAGGCCCAGGATCTGGTCGATGGCTCGCTGGAGGGCGTCTACTACTTCCCGCATCCGTTTGGTTGCTCGCAGACCGGCGCCGACCATGCCCAGACCCGTCGTCTGCTGGTGGCGCTCTCGCGTCACCCTAATGCGGCCGGCGTGCTGTTCCTGTCGCTTGGTTGCGAGAACTGCACACACCAGCAGGTGCTCGACGAGCTCGGTGACTTCGATCACGAGCGCGTTCGCTTTCTCACCTGCCAGGATGTAGCCGACGAGCAAATCGAGGGCCACAAGATTCTGGCCGAGCTGGCAGACCTGGCAAAGCAGTCCAAGCGCGAGCCCATTCCGGCCTCCGAGCTGGTCATTGGTCTTAAGTGTGGCGGCTCCGACGGTCTTTCGGGCATTACCGCCAACCCCACGATCGGTCGCGTGAGCGATATGGTCGTCGCCCGTGGCGGCACGTCGGTGCTTACCGAGGTGCCCGAGATGTTTGGCGCGGAGAGCATCCTGCTCGACCGTTGCGAGAACGAGCAGGTCTTTAACGCTGCCTCCGACATGCTCAATGGATTTAAGGACTACTTTATTAGCCACGGCGAGGTCGTCTACGAGAACCCGAGCCCCGGCAACAAGGACGGCGGTATTACCACGCTCGAGGACAAGAGCTGCGGCTGCGTGCAAAAGGGCGGATCTGCCCCCATCGTCGACGTGCTGCCGTATGCCGGCCAGGCAAATAAACACGGCCTGAACATGCTGTGCGGTCCGGGCAACGACATGGTATCCACCACGGCGTTGACGGCTGCCGGCTGCCACGTGATTCTGTTCTCGACCGGCCGCGGCACACCGTTTGGCGCGCCGGCGCCTACCCTCAAGGTGTTCACCAATCAGCGTCTGTGCGACCACAAGGCCAACTGGATCGACTTTAACGCCGGCGTGATTGCCACGGGTGAGCGCACGCTCGACGAGGCTGCTCACGATCTATACCAGCTGGTGCTGGAGACGGCGAGCGGTAAACTCACGAGTGCCGAGCGCCGTGGCTGTCACGAGATCAGCATCTGGAAGGACGGCGTCTGCCTGTAGTGGCAAATGCACCCAAGCGTAGCGCTATGTCGTCGGCCCCGTCGGGAGTGTTCCCGGCGGGGTTTCGTTTTGTGGTTAAGTGAATATGTTGGAGAATCTGATAAACGTTCACCTATCTCATGGCTGTCCAGCATGGCACCCTTACCAGCAGAAAATAGGTGTGATGATCTCAATTGTGTCCGTTCAGCGGTAAAAATCGACCGTTCAAGGATATTATTCAAGTGAACGTTCACCTGTCGTAAGCAATCGCGCATAATCTAACTAAACGTTCACCCTGAACGCTGGGCAGACAGATGTCAGTGTGGACTCCAATGTCTTGCTGCAAGACAATCGAGAAAAGAGAGGGAGCTCGATGACTAATAAGATCGGAAAAAAGCGTAAGATCACATTCTGGACGCGCTTGGGCTTTGGTATGGGCGGTATGCTCAATTCCGGTGCCCTGACCTTTACGCACAGCTACATGGTGCTGTTCCTGTCCACGGAGTGTGGCCTGTCCGCAGGCGAGGCTGCACTGATCAGCTCGTTTGCCATCTATGTCAACGCCATTCTTTGTCCGCTGATGGGCTTTGTGGCCGATAACTTCTATGCCACCAAGATTGGCCGCATCTTTGGTCGTCGTCGTTTCTGGATCTTGCTGGCCATCCCGATGATGATCGCCGAGCCGCTCATCTTCGTGGCTACGCCGTTTGGCTTCCCGTACTACTTTGTGCTGTACCTGATCTACAACGTCGCGTATACGTTCTGCACCGCCAACCTGTCGCCGCTTACCATCGAGATGACCGACGACTTTAAGGAGCGTACGTACCTCACCGGCTACAAGCATCTCTTTGGTAACGCCGCCGGCTTCCTGATGGCTGCACTTGTGGGCTTCGGCTTTGGCACCTTCGGCGAGACCAACCCGTTCAGCTACTTCATCATCGCTACGATCAACGCTTCGGTCATGGCAATCTCGCTGCTTTGTGTGTACCTGTCCACGTGGGAGCACACCCCCGAGGAGGTCGCTCAGGAGAAGATCGAGAGCGTCGGCGAGGGTATCAAGAAGTTCTTCATCGACGTAATCTCCACCTTCCGCAACAAGTCCTTCCGCAAGGTCCTGTACGCACAGGTCTCCACGAAGCTCGCTGCTGCCTGCTGGTCTGCCTGCCTGTCCTTCTTCATCGTCTACTGCCTGCAGATTCCTAAGTCCTACGAGTCCGTGATGGAGATGCCTGGCAAGGTCGTCGCTATCGTCTGCACCGCCATCTGGGTCGCTCTCATGGCCAAGAAGGGCTTCCACAAGTCTTGGTACCTCGCAAATGTCGGTTGCGCTGCGTGCATCATTGCCTACAACTACTTCGCCTTTGGTCAGATCAACGGCACCTCCACGGTCGCCATCGCCATGATCGCCTACCCCATCATCTTCGCCATCTGGAAGTTCTTCTACGTCGGCTTCCAGTACCTGCCCGATGTTCTGCTCAACTACATCCCCGATGTCGATGAGCTCATCACCCTGCGTCGTCGCGAGGGCATCTACAGCTCCGCGCAGCAGCTCTGCCAGCAGATCGCCCAGGCTATCGCCGTTAACGCATGGGCCATCGTCCTTGCTGCCTCCGGCTTCATTCAGACCGCCGGCAACAGCGACGCCGTGACCCAGCCCGCCACCGTGCCTCTGTACATCTGCGGCTACATGCTCATCGGCTGCGCCGGCTTCTTCCTGCTCGCGGCTGTCCTTGCCCGCGGCATCAAGATTGACAAGGAGCAGTGCGACGTCCTTTGCGACGAGATCCGCCGCGTCAAGGAGGGCGGCAAGATGGCCGACGTCAAGCCCGAGGTCAAGGCGCTTTGCGAGGAGCTCTCCGGCTTTAAGTACGAGGACTGCTTTGCCCACAACAACGTTGGCTTCCAGGACGGTAGCGTAACCCCCGCCGAGTAAGGCCGACATATCGTCCAAATCACAGGGCCGTGCCACCGGAATTCCGCCGGCAGGCACGGCCCTTTTTCAACAGCGTACAATTTGCCTTTAGAGCATCTTTTTGAGGGAGAAATCCATGGAGACGAACGTTATCTGGCGCAACGCCCGCGCGGCCGTGATCGAGCTTGACGACGGCGGCTACTTTACCTGTGCCGATACGTGGGAGATCTTTGTCAACGACGAGCCCGCCGGTACCACGAATACGGTCGAGACCTATGTCGACGGCCTGACCCCCGGCAAGCGCAACCTGGTTCGTTTTGTCTGTGGCGAGCGTGAGCTGAGCGTAGGTGTCACCACGCCGGCTGAGCCTTTTACCATCAACGTTCGCGACTGTGGCGCCAAGGGCGATGCCGAGCATGATGACACCACCAACATCCAGGCTGCCATCATGGCCTGTCCCAAGGACGGGCGCGTGCTGATTCCCGCCGGCAGCTATCGTATCAAGTCCCTCTTCCTTAAGAGCAATATCAACATCGAGCTCGCCGAGGGAGCGGTGCTGCTGGCTCGCCACGATCGTGCGGCGCTTGCCTACATCCCCGGTACGGTCACGGGCGACGAGGGTGCTGGGTATGCTGGCACCGATATGCTGCCCCTGGGCCGCTGGGAGGGCGAGAGCTTCTCGACCTACTGCTCTACCTTTACGGGTCTGAGCGTGCACGACGTGTGCATCTATGGTCGCGGCGCGATCGACGGTCAGACTGATTTTGCCGAGGACAACTGGTGGAACAAGGACTTTAAGAACATCTTTCGTCCTGAGGAGGGCCGCGAGGTCGCCCGCCCGCGCATGATTTTCCTGTCCGAGTGCCAAAACGTGAGCTTGGCCGGCTTCACCGTCCGCAACAGCCCGGCGTGGAACATCCACCCCATCCTGTGCGAGCACGTCGATGCGCTCTGCCTGTCCATCGAGGGCCCCAAGAACTCCCACAACACCGACGGTTTCGATCCCGAGAGCTGCGGCTTTGTCCGCATCCTTGGCTGTCAGTTCTCGGTGGGCGACGACTGCATCGCCATCAAGAGCGGCAAGCTGGGCATTGAGCCCGAGCTTCGTCCCGCCACGCACGACGTGCTGATCTCTCACTGCTACATGCACGATGGTCACGGCGCCGTGGTCCTGGGTTCAGAGGCTGCCGGCGGCATCAAGGACCTTACCGTGAGCAAGTGTCTCTTTGAGCGCACCGACCGCGGCCTGCGCGTCAAGACCCGCCGCGGGCGCGGCAAGGATGCCGTCAACGAGGGCATTACCTTTGAGCACATTCGCATGGACGAGGTGCTCACGCCCTTCGTGGTCAACTCCTTCTACTTCTGTGACAAGGACGGCAAGACCGATTACGTGCAGTCTCGCGAGGCGCTGCCTGTCGACGACCGCACGCCCGGCTTTGGTGCCACGACGTTTTGCGATATCGAGGCCACCAACTGCCATGCTGCCGCGGCCTATATCACGGGTCTGCCCGAGAGCAAGGTGACGCGTCTGACGTTCCAAGACGTTCACGTTACCTTTGCCGACGATGCTGAGCCCTTTGTCCCGGCCATGGCCTGCGGCGTTGAGCCCATGGTGCGTCAGGGCATCATCGCGCAAAACGTCAAGGTGCTCGACCTGCAAAATGTGGTGATCGAGGGCCAGGACGGCGAGGAACTGCAGCTCCAGAACGTCGACAAGGTTATCCGTTCCTAACTCGGGGTGATGACCAGGGCTGCATTGTCGGATAAATCGGCAATGCAGCCCTTGTGCGATACGGCCGTGTGCGCTGCGCTACGCATCATGATGAAAGGGAATACATGCTCAATAAAACGATTCCTGTCGGGGTCGATGGCTCGTCTGCCACGATTACGTCTTATGTTTTTGCCCCGACCGAAGATGCTTATGCTTTAAAACCGCTGCCTGCAGTTGTGGTCGTGCCAGGAGGCGGCTACGATCACGTTTCGCCGCGCGAAGGCGAGCCGGTAGCGCTCCGTTTGTTGGCGATGGGCTACCAAGCGTTTGTACTGAACTATTCGGTTGCTCCGGCTGTCTATCCGCTGGCATTGCAAGAACTCGCGCGGGCGGTCGATACCGTCCGAAGCCATGCGGCAGAGTACTGTGTCGATCCTGATCGGATTACGGTCATGGGTTTTTCGGCCGGTGGGCATCTAGTTGGCTTGCTCGGGGTGCTTTGGGACCAACCCTGGCTTGCAGAGTCGATTGCGGCATCGCCTGAGTCGATTCGGCCTGACACACTTTGCTTGGGCTATCCGGTCGTAAGCTCGGGGGCCTATGCTCATCGTGGTTCATTTGAACACCTAACGGGTGCCGATGGCGCTTTGGCTCAAAAGTTGTCGATCGAGAATATGGTGGGCGAGGGCTTCCCCCGTACGTTCTTGTGGCATACCGCCGAGGATGCATCGGTACCAGTTCAAAATAGCCTCCTTCTTGCGCAGGCTCTTGCCGACCACGGGATTGGCTTTAGCCTACATGTCTTTCCGCATGGAAAGCATGGGGCATCGCTCGCCACGGCCCAAACGGCATTTAAGGGCTGCGCCGAGCATATTCAGCCACAGGTTCAGGGCTGGCCTGAACAGTTCGTTGCATGGGAGCGTGATGGACGATGAGCGAAAGTATCTATACGCTGCGCGTTTCGAGGGCTGCGGCAGGAGCGTATCCAACGATTTCCGATGCCTTGGCGGCAGCCGATCAGCTCTATCCGGATGCCGAGCAACCGGTGATGATTCGCGTCGATCCGGGCGAGTATTGCGAGCGGGTCGAGATTCATCGCTCGCATGTGACGATTGAGGGAGAGACGGCCGACAGCGTGCGTATCGTGGGCAGCCTGGGTGCCAAGATGCCTTCGGAGGACGGCTCGGGCGTCGACGGCACGCTCGGCACGTTTAGGACCTATACCGTTTTGGTCGATGCCGACGACGTACGGCTCGAGAACCTCACGATCGAAAACGATGCGGGCGATGGGCGCGAGGTCGGTCAGGCGATTGCCCTGTATGCCGATGGCGACCGTCTGGTTGTCGACGCCTGTTGCATTACGGGGCGCCAGGACACGCTGTTTTTGGGTCCGCTGCCGCCGCATGAGGCCAAACCGGGCGGGTTCATAGGACCCAAACAGTATGCGCCGCGCCGGGTGGGACGCCAGTATTTTCGACGTTGCCGGATCGAGGGCGATGTCGACTTTATCTTTGGCGGCGCGCGTGCCTACTTTGAGGGGTGCGAGATTCGCTCGCTCAACCGCGATATGGATGTCAACGGGTATGTAACGGCAGCCTCCACGCCTAAAGGCGAGCCGTACGGATTTGTGTTTCATGGTTGTTCGTTTACAGCTCCGGATGGCGTGGCGCCGGATTCGGTCTACCTGGGCCGTCCTTGGCGCGAATGGGCGCAAACTGCGCTGATCGATTGTTGGCTGGGGCGACATATCAAGCGCGAAGGCTGGTGGGATTGGAATAAACCGGCGGCGCACAACTGCGCGCAGTATGCTGGCGCGATCCTGCATGGGCCGGCGGGCGATACTACCGGCTGGGTGCCGTGGGCGAATAAACTCGATGTGATGGCTGCCGCCGGGTACGCTCGCGAGCAGGTGCTTGCCGGTGTGGATGGCTGGGATCCCGAGGGCGGCGACGGTGATGCGGTTGAGACGGCTGAACTATCTGCCAATGGTCGCACCGTGCACATCGAGACGTACTGCGAAGACGAGCCTGCGCTGCGTGCCCGGCTGAAGCGCGAAGGGCGCTCGGCGGCATTTGCGGGCAAGACCCCTGCAGACTTTGAGGCGTGGAGGATTGCGACCAGGACTCGCCTGTACGATGTTTTGGGCCTTTCGCTTATGGACCGCGTCCCGATTGAGATTCGTGAGCTCAGCCGCGTGCGGGTTGCCGGCGGCATCGTGCGCACCCATGCGATGTTGCAGGTCGAGCGTGATGTTTGGATGCCGTTCTACCTGTTGGAGCCGTCTCATCCTAAGCTTGATGAGCGGGGACTCAAACGCTGTTATATCTGCCCGCATGGTCATCAGGGAGCGGGTGCTGCAAGCGTAGCCGGTGTTGCGGGCGTGCCGGCTGTCGATGATGCCGTGCGTAAGTTCAATTACGACTACGGTCTGCGTTTGGCACGCATGGGTTACGTGACCGTCTGCCCTGATGCGCGCGGTTGGGGATACCGTCGTGACTGGAAGGGTCAGGGCGATGACGAGAACAGCTACCTGCGCGGTACGTGTCTGAATCAAGCACGTATGGCCGAGCCGCTGGGTCTTACGGTTGCGGGCCTCAACGCCTGGGATAACATGCGTCTGATCGATTACCTAGAGGCGCGCGGCGACATTGCCATGGATGACCTGGGTTGCTTTGGTTTTTCGGGTGGCGGCTACATGACGTTGTACCTGGCCGCACTCGACCCGCGTGTGCGCAAGGCGTTTGTCTCGGGCTATCTGTACGGTGTCGACGATTCGCTGCTGCATCTCAATGGCAATTGCAGCTGCAACTACACACCCGGACTTTGGCGCTTACTCGACATGGGCGATATTGCCTCGCTTATTGCGCCGCGCCCGTTGTTAGTGCAGAGCTGCGAAGAGGATCATCTGAACGGTTCGCGCGGGCTGAAAAATGTTGGCGAGCAGCTCGAGATCGTGCGCGATGCCTACAAGTTGCTGGGTCGCAGAGATGGCCTGCGGCACGAGGTGTGTCCGGGTGAACACCATCTGGGCGTGGCACATCTTGCCGAGGATATCGAATGGCTCGATTCGCACGTTGCGGAATGCGCCCGTGCATAGCCCCTCGGCATGCTGCGAATAAACGGTACGTTCCTGTATGACCGCCGATGGGCGGATGAGGAGAAGATTATGGAAACGAAGAGTTTGAGTGAATCGACCATTTGCTGCTTTGGCGATTCGACCACATGGGGCGATAACGGATGCGGCGCAGGCGGCAACGACATCTCTTGGACTTCGCATCTGGGCGCGTTGCTGGGAGGCGCGGTCGTCGAGAACTTTGGCATCAAGGGTTCGCGTATCGCCATCAAGGCCGACCGTACCGATTCGTTTGTCGAGCGCCTTGACGGTATCGACGATGCGGCCGATATCTACATCGTCTTTGGCGGCGTCAACGACTTTAGCCGCAACGTGCCGCTTGGAGAGCTGGGCAGCACGGACGTGCATGAGTTCTATGGTGCACTCGATTACCTGATCCGTACCATCACGGCGCGCTCGCCTCGGGCAAAGCTCGTGTTTATGACGCCGTGCAAGACGAGCGGCAAGCACGAGAAGGATATCCCGGCAAGCGACGAGCTCAACCACCTGGGGTTGACGCAGGTCGCCTACGTGCGAGCGATGCTCGAGGTCTGCGACCGCTACTCCGTGCCGGTGATTGACCTGTATGCGCAAAGCGGTATCAGCCCGTTTTTGCCGGAGCACCGCGAGCTCTATATGCCGGACGGTCTGCATTACAGTCCTGCCGGCTATGAGCGCCTGGCGCATCGCATCGCCGCGGGTCTCACCGCCGTTTGCCGCTAAAAGTCTGCCGTTCGCGAGGAATATAGGGTTAACGTTCACCCTATATTCCTCGTTCGCGTTACACTAGGGGTAACGTTCACCTATCGTTTATGTCAGAGGGGACAGCAATGGGTTGCAATCAAATCCTGGACCGTTATATCGAGCAGTTGATCGAAACCTCTACGCCGCAGGCGCCGGCTTGGAATATCGAAAAGATTCGCGCCGGCAAGGAGAACACCTGGAACTATATCGACGGCTGCATGATCAAGGCGCTCATCGAGCTGTACGAGATCACGGGCGAGCAGCGCTACCTGACCTTTGCCGATGACTACATCGATTTCTTTGTCCAGGACGACGGTACCATCAAGCATTACAACCCGCAGGAGTACAACCTCGATAACGTCAATGCGGGCAAGACCCTCTACAAGCTGTATGACCTGGTGGGCAAGCCCAAGTACCGTGCCGCCATGGACACCATCTACCGCCAGCTCGAGACCCAGCCGCGCACCAAAGAGGGCGTGTTTTGGCACAAGGCCGTCTATCCCAACCAGATTTGGCTCGATGGCATGTACATGGCACAGCCGTTCTACATGCAGTACGAGCTGAGCTTCCACAACCGTCGTGCCTGCTCGGACAGCTTCCATATGTTCCAGGTCGTGCATGACCTGATGCGCAACCCCCTCAACGGTCTTTACTATCACGCTTACGACGCGAGCCGCAAACAGTTTTGGTGCGACCCGGTCACCGGCCTTTCGGCTAACTTCTGGCTGCGCGCCGAGGGCTGGTTTGCCATGGCACTCATCGATACCTGGGAGCTCATGCCGCCTTCGATGTCAGCCGAGAAGGACGAGATTCGCAAGATGTTCCACGACCTGATCGATGCCATGCTGCCGTATCAGGACGAGAAGACCGGCATGTGGCATCAGGTCATCAACCTGCCCAATATCGCCCCCAACTACCTGGAGGAGTCTGGTAGCGCGATTTTTGCCAATGCCATCATGAAGGGCGTGCGTCTAGGCGTGCTGGGCGAGCGTTACTACCAGTACGGCCGTCGCGCCTTCGACGGCATCTGCGAGACCTGCCTGTCCGAGCATGATGGGCAGCTGGCGCTCGACAACATCTGCCTGGTCGCGGGCTTGGGAAACACCGCGCACCGCGAGGGCACGTTTGGTTACTACATGAGCGAGCCTATCGTCAAAAACGATGCGAAGGGCGTGGCGCCGCTGGTGCTTGCCTATATCGAGACCATGCATCACGACAAACTGGCCGGCAGGCATGACCCGCTTGCTCCCTCGGGCGTGTGCTCTATCGAGGACCCGTTTGGCGGATACACCCCGGGCATCAACGCTCATAAGGGATGTGAATAACGTGGGGACTATTACTCCGGGTGTGCGTTTGCACGACCTTCCGCAGGGGACCGTCGAGGAACGCATCCGCATGGCGGGAGAGCTGGGCTTTTCGTGCATTCAGCTGCCGAGCAAGGTGCTCTACGCATCGATGGGGATCGATCGAGGCGGCCTGACCCGCGAGCTTGCCGACCATTTGCGTGCGGTGCTCGACGAGGCGGGCGTTTCGGTCGCCGTGCTCGGCTGCTATAAGAATTTGGCGACGCCCGATCGCCAACAGCTCATGGATAACATTGCCGAGTACGAGGCATGCCTGAACTTTGCCCAGATGCTCGGCGGATGCCCGGTTGGCACCGAGACCGGTCGCCCCAATGCGCAGAACCGCGTTGCTGACGACCGCATGACCGATGGGGCACTCGAAGCGTTTACAGACGGGCTTGCACGCGTCTGCGATCGGGCCGAGGCCGTGGGCGGGCAAATTTTGATCGAGCCCGGTTGGAACGAGACGGTTAATACTCCGGATCGCTGCCGTGAGGTGCTGGAGCGCGTCTCGAGCCCGTCGCTCGGCGTGATCTACGACCCGGTATCGCTGCTGCACCCCAGTGTCGTTGACGAAGCGCAGGAAATCACCGCGCGCATGCTCTACTTATGCGGCAGTAAGATCCGCGTGCTGCACGCCAAGGATTTTGAGATCGTTGATAACGAGGACGGAGCCGGATGGTGCGACGGTACGGGTTCACGTCTGGTGTGTCATGGCGTGGGCGAGACGGGCCGCTATGACTTTGAGCCCGTAGTGGCCTGGGCGGCTGCCGCCTGCCCTGGGATTCCCTGCGTGGTCGAGAACAGTGTGCCGGCGACGGCGGCTGACTGCCTGGCGACACTCGAGCACATGTCCGCTCGCTGCGGGGCTTCGCATCGCGAGTTATAGCATTGGCTTTTGCTGTGTCGGCAGATTGAGATTACCTGTATGGGGGCGGCGGTGAAGGGTCTTTATCGTCGCCCCCATTGGATTGCATTAAAAAGGGGAGTTGCGTGGCTATCCACATTGTCGAAGAGGCGAATCGTTGCCTAGGTTGTAAAAGGGCGTTCTGTCAGATTAAGGGCTGCCCGGTTCAGACGCCTATTCCGCAGGTCATCGACCTGTTCAAACAGCGTCGTCTAGAAGAGGCGGGCGAGCTACTGTTCCAGAACAATCCCATGAGCGCGGTCTGCTCCATGGTTTGCAACCATTCGGGCCAGTGCGAGGGCGCGTGCATCCAGGGCCGCAAGGGCGCGCCGGTGCATTTCTCGAGCATCGAGAACTATATCTCCACGGCATATTTGGATCGTAAGGAGTGGAAGCCCGCACCGTCGTGCGGTAAACAGATTGCTGTGGTCGGTTCCGGTCCCGCTGGTATTACCGTGGCCATTAAGATGGCCCAGCTGGGCTGTGCCGTCACGGTATTTGAACAGCGCCCCGAGATCGGCGGTGTGCTGGAGTACGGTATCCCCGAGTTCCGCCTGCCCCGTGCGCTCGTGCAAAAGTACCGTCACGTGATGTGCTCGCTCGGCGTGCGCGTGCGCCCTTCGACCACCATCGGCGGCGCGTTGCACATCGATGACCTGCTGCGCGACGGCTACGATGCGGTCTTTGTTGGTACCGGTACCTGGCGAGCTCGAAAGTTGGGTATTCCCGGCGAGTCGCGCGGCAACGTGCTGTTTGGCATCGATTACCTGGTCGATCCTGCGAGCGTGGCAATCGGGCAGAACGTGGCGGTCATCGGTGCCGGCAATGTTGCCATGGATGTTGCCCGCACAGCCCTGCGCTCGGGCGCTCGCAAGGTCACCGTGTATGCCCGCTCGCGCCATATCTCGGCCATCGATGATGAGGTGGAGCTGACCGAGCTTGACGGTGCCGAGATTGTGTGCGGCAAGGCGATCTGTGCCATCGACGATAACGGTCCGGTCTTCGAGACGGCTATCTTCGACGAGGAGAATAACGTGGTGGGGTACGAGGAAGAGCTCGACCATGCGTCTGCCGACACAGTTGTGATTGCGGCTTCGCAGGTGCCCAAAGACAAGCTTGTGCTTACGACGGGTGGTCTGGAGACCGACCATCGCGGCCTGCTTTCGGTCGACGAGAACGGCATGACCACCGTGCCCGGCGTCTTTGCCGCCGGCGACGTGGTTAACGGCCCGCTGACGGTTGTTCACGCCGTAGCTGGCGCCAAGCTCGCCGTCGAAGGCATGACTACCTATCTGGGCCTCTAACTCCATCCCACCCATCAGTTGCGGTGAAATACGGACTGTTTTGGCTGCCAAAAGCCTCATCTACTCCGTATTCCACCGCAACTTTTTGTGGGGTGGGCTAGAGACGCTGCATGCGGTACCCGACACCCATGTGCGTCTGAATCATCTTGGGGTGAGAGGGGTCTGCCTCGATCTTCTTGCGCAGGGTGCGCATGAACACGCGCAGGCTCGCCAGATCGCTGTCCCAGCTCGTGCCCCATATCTCGCGGGTGATGAAGGTGTGGGTGAGCACCTTGTCGACGTTTTTCGCCAGAAGGACGAGCAATTTGTACTCGGTTGGGGTGAGCGAGAGCTCGCGTCCGTCTTTCGTCGCGTATCCTGCGGCGTAGTCGATATGCAGCGGACCGTTGTCGAACGTGCTCGCTTCTGTCGACTCGCTCGACGCCATCGAGGAGCGCCTCAAATTCGCACGGACGCGCGCGAGCAACTCATCCACAGAAAAGGGCTTGGTGAGGTAGTCGTCTGCCCCCGCGTCAAGTGCTGCAATCTTGTCGGAATCTTCGGTGCGCGCCGAAATGACGATAATGGGGACTGCCGACCAGCTTCGGATCTTCGTGATGACCTCGATACCGTCAATGTCGGGAAGGCCGAGGTCGAGCATGATGAGGCTGGGGCCGTGCGACACCGCATCCATGATGGCGGCTTGGCCGTTGCAAACCTTGCTCACGACATAGCCGTGGAGGTCAAGCGCGGTCGAAACGAGGTTTTGAACGGTCGGGTCATCTTCGACCAGGAGGATGCGTGGCTTAGCGGCATTATTCATGAATCTCAATCTCCTCGGCGGGCAGGGTAAAACGGAAGACAGCCCCATGGGGGTGGTTGTCGCGAACTTCGATGACGCCGCCATGCGCCTCCACGATGGAGCGGCAGAGCGACAGGCCAAGGCCGATGCTTCGACGCGAATCCACGGGCCGCGTATTGCTTGAGGTGAAGAAGCGCTCAAAGATATGAGGCTTGTCGCAGTCTGCCACACCCGGCCCATCGTCTGCGACGTCCACCACGACGAACGCGCCCTCGCGACGTGCACTGATGGTGACAGTCGAGTCCTCGGGCGTGTATTTGAAGGCGTTCATGATGAGATTCGTAAGCACCTGCATGATGAGATGGACGTCGATGCGTACCAGCAGGATGTCGTCAGTGTGCTCGATGGTGACGGCACGTCCATGCCATGCTTGGGCGACATGGCTGAGGGCGGCCTCGATGACCTCGTCGATGAGCTCGGATGTTAAGTTGAGGCGAATGGTGCCGTCCTCGACGCGTGTGATGGCGAGGAGGTTCTCCACGGTATCGATAAGCCAGAGGGAGTCGTCGTAGATGGCATCGGCAAGATCGCAGCGTTGTTCGAGGCTGAGCTTCTCGTCGCTCTTCCGAAGGATTGCCGCAGATCCGGATATAGCCGTGAGGGGTGTCCTCAAATCGTGGCCGATGGAGCGCAAAAGGTTGGCGCGCAGCTGCTCGTTTTTCGCCAAGACCGCAGCCTCTTCGCGCTCTTGCGCCGCCCGGTCGCTTTCGAGCGCCAAGGCGCATTCACCTACGATAGATAGGACGATCGAATGCTCGAAGGCTTCGATCTCGCGCCCCTCCAGGGCGATGCCGATGACACCGAATACCTTGTCGCCGGTGCGAACCGCGAGGTAGAGACAGCGCGCCTCAGGCAGGGTCCGCGTGCTTGCGCCCGCGCGCTTGTTGTTGGTGTAGGTCCAGGTTGCAACGGCGCGCTCGTAGTCGGTGAGCAGCGACGCGGATCGGTTTTCGGTGCCAGCGGACTCATAGAGCGCCTTGCCGAGCGTGCCGTGTTCGGCGGTGTAGAAGACCACGTCGAGTTTTAGCAGTTTGATGAGTTGGTTCATGGCGACGCGGGCGCACTCCTCCGCGCTATGGGCTTGCTGCAAGAGCTGGTTCGTTTCGAGGAGTACGCGCGTTTTGAATGCGTTCTCGGCGGAGGTACGGGCGTTGTCGGCGATGCGTGCAGTTAACTCGCCGGCGACCATAGCGGTAGCGAACATGATGCCGAACGTGACCAGATAGCTTCGGTCGTAGCTGGCGAGCGAAAACAGAGGCGTGACGAAGCAGAAGTTGTAAAGCACTACAGAGAGCACGCTCGATACGATCGTGCAGATACGCCCCGTCGTGGTGACGGCGGTCAGCAGGGCCGTGAGGATATAGAGGGATATGATGCTGGAATCGGCAAATCCCAGATGGCGGAAAGCCGTGCCGATCGCCGTGGCGACAAGAGAGAGGGCCAGCGTGCGAAGCACGTTTCGGCTGCTGGGCGGCTGCAGGGCGAGTGCACGGCGGCGTCCTTTGGGCCGGGAGGGCGGAGTCGACTGGTCTGGAATGATGTAAATGTCGAGGTTCGGGGCGAATGTTATGAGCTGTTCTACGAGAGATTTGCGGCCAAAGAGGGCCTGACGGACGCTGCTGCGCTCGCCCGTGCGCCCCATGACGATCTTCGAAATACCCGACAGGCGCGCGAACTCGGAGATCTGAAACGCGATGTCGTCGCCATAGACGGTTTCCATATGTGCTCCGAGCTGCTCGGCTAGGGCGATATTGGCTGCAAGCTTGGTGCGCTCATTATCGCTCATGGCTTGCGTGTGCGGGCTCTCTACGAACAGGGCGACGAGCTCGCTGCGAAACGCTTTCGCCATGCGCGCTGCGGCACGGACGATGCGGGGATTGGTCGGCGCCGGGGAGACGCAGACTAAGATACGCTCCCTGGTGTAGTAGTCACGGTTTCCCAGCACGCGTGCGGCGTCTGTGAGGTGGCCGGTGCGATCGGCGCAGCGGCGCAGCGCGATTTCTCGGAGTGCGGTGAGGTTCTCGACGGTAAAAAAATGCTGTTGCGCTCGGTCGGCTTGTGCGGGACGGTAGACGAGACCGGCGCGAAGGCGCTCAAGTAGGTCTTCGGGCTCTATGTCGACGAGCTCGACCTGGTCGGCATCATCGAAGATACGGTCGGGGATTCGTTCGCTCACGACAACGCCGGTGATGGATGCAACCATGTCGTTTAGGCTCTCGATATGCTGAACGTTCACGGTCGTATAGACGTCGATGCCCGCATGTAGAAGTTCCTCGACGTCTCGATAGCGTTTGTCGTGGCGAGACCCCGGCGCATTCGTATGGGCGAGCTCGTCGACAAGGATGAGCTGAGGGGCGCGTTCGATAGCCGCATCTAGGTCGAACTCGCTGAGCGCAATGCCATTGTGCTCGATGAGTTTACAGGGCACGTTCTCAAGCCCTTGTGCAAGATGGGCGGTTGCCGGACGTTCGTGCGGCTCGATGTATCCCGCGACGACGTCGACACCTCGCCGCTTGGCGGCGTGGGCGGCTTGAAGCATCGCATAGGTTTTGCCTACGCCGGCAGCGTAGCCAAAGAAAATCTTGAGGTGTCCCCGGCTGGTTCGAGCGTCATCGGCGACCCCGTCTTTCTCAATTGCCTTGAGGATGAGGTCTGGATTGACGCGAGTGTCCGATGCGTCGCGCTGCATAGCGTAGCCTTTCTGAAGCGTTGTCCATGCGTGCATACGCGGTGAGGACGCCACTGTATGCTCGCGAGGTCGAGTATAGGCGCACTGCAGCCGCAATAGTGCTTTCTACCTGCATCTTTACGGCATCTTAAGGACGTGGGCCCCGGCCCTCACGCCTCTTTAATCCCTAGAAGCGTTTACTGTCCCCAGACGCTTGCGAGAGCAGGCGTCCGAGACATCGGACCGCGCGTGAAAGGGGCGGTAAATGGACATCCTCAGTCCCATCATCGGAGTCGTCTGCATTGGACTCTTTATCTATTACATCTACATTCTGATGAGGAGTGATTCGTAAACTATGGATGCTGCGATTCAGTACATCTTGTACTTTGCCGTGCTCGTCGTCTTGGCCGTTCCGCTCGGTCGGTTCATGGCCCATATCATGGATGGTGAGCATACGTTCCTGTCGCCTGTGTTTGCTCCTGTGGAGCGTGGCGTCTATCGTCTGCTTCGCATCGACGCGGCAGAGCAGATGGGGTGTAGGCGCTATCTGGCGAGCGTGCTGGTCTTTTCGGGGATCGGCCTCGTGGCTCTTGTGGCACTCCAGGTGCTTCAGTCTTTCTTGCCAGGCAATCCCCAGCACCTGCCGGGTGTGTCATGGGACCTGTCGTTCAATACGGCTGCTTCCTTCATAACCAACACCAACTGGCAATCCTATTCCGGTGAGACCACCCTGTCCTACTTTGTGCAGTTCATGGGCCTCACCGTGCAAAACTTCTTGTCCGCCGGCACCGGTATTGCGGTCATGTTCGCGCTCATCCGCGGTTTCCGTCAGGTCAAGGAGCAGGGTCTGGGTTCCTTCTGGGTCGACCTCACCCGCACCGTCCTGTATGTGCTCATCCCGCTGAACCTCGTGTTCGGCATCTGCCTGGCTGCCGGTGGCGTTATCTCCAATTTTCAGCCGGCTCAGAAGGCTGAGCTCGTAGAGCCCGTTGCTGTCCAGCCTAATGCAGACGGCGGTTGGAGCGTCATCGACGGCGCCCAGATCGAGGGCGACACGGTCAAGGTCGACGGCAAGGTCGTCGAGGGCGCCCGCGTGGTCACCGAGCAGTTTTTGCCCCAGGGTCCTGCGGCCAGCCAGGTTGCCATCAAACAATCCGGCACCAACGGCGGCGGCTTCTTTGGCGCGAACTCTGCGCATCCGTATGAGAACCCCAATGCCTTCACCAACATCATCGAGATGACCAGCTTGCTGCTGATTCCGGTCGCCTGCTGCTTCACCTTCGGCATCGGTGTCAAGAATGCCAGGCAGGGCAAGGCCATCTTCGCGGCGATGTTTATCCTGCTCGTGGTCTTTACCGGCATCATCGCCGTTAACGAGCATATGGGTACGCCGCAGCTGGCAGATGGCGGCGCGGTCAACATCGAGATGACCGATGGCCAGGCGGGCGGCAACATGGAGGGCAAGGAGAGCCGCTTTGGCATCGCCTCCTCTTCTACCTGGTCCGCTTTCACGACGGCTGCTTCCAACGGCTCGGTCAACTCCATGCACGACTCCTACACCCCGCTCGGCGGGTTTGTCCAGATGCTCCAGATAGCGCTGGGCGAGGTGGTGTTCGGCGGCGTGGGCTGCGGCCTGTACGGCATGATCGGCTTCGCCATCCTCACGGTATTTATCGCCGGCCTTATGGTCGGCCGCACGCCCGAGTTCCTGGGCAAGAAGATCGAGCCGACCGAGATGCGCTGGGCGGTGGTTCTGTGTCTCGCCACCCCGTTCGCCATTCTGGTGAGCTCCACTATCGCCTGCATGGTGCCCGGTCTTGTCGACCAACTCAACAACGGCGGGGCGCATGGCTTCTCCGAGGTCCTGTACACCCTTACTTCGGCTGGCGGCAACAACGGCTCCTCATTCGCCGGCATGAACTGCAACATCCCGTGGATCAACGTGCTGCTGGGTATCGAGATGCTGTTCGCGCGGTTCCTGCCGATTGCGGGCACGCTCGCCATCGCGGGCTCGCTGGCCGGGAAGGGCAAGGTCGCCGAGGGCGCCGGCACGCTTTCCACCACCAATGCCATGTTCGTGTTCCTGCTGGTATTCGTCGTTCTGCTGATTGGCGCCCTGAGCTTCTTCCCGGCGTTGGCGCTTGGTCCCGTTGCCGAATTCTTCCAGATGGTTGCGTAAAGGAGTCGCAGATTTATGGCTATGCAAAAAGACATGATGAGCCGCGCGGTGCGCGATTCATTTGCCAAGCTTGACCCCCGTGTCCAGGTCCAAAACCCGGTCATGTTCCTGGTGTGGCTGTCGGCCGCCATGACCTCCATTCTGGCTATCGCCTCAATTATTGGGGTACAGGACGCCGACGTCCCCACGTACTATGTGATCGCCATTGCCGTCATTCTCTGGCTGACCGACCTCTTTTCAAATTTTGCCGAGGCGCTTGCCGAGGGCCGCGGTAAGGCGCAGGCAGATTCCCTGCGCGCGGCGAAAAAGGACGTCGAGGCCCATCGCATCGAGTCCGTCGAGGATAAGGACCGTTTCACGGTCGTTCCCGGTACCGAGCTCTCACGCGGGGATCTGGTGGTCGTGCGCGCCGGCGAGCAGATTCCGGGAGACGGCGATGTCATCGAGGGTGCCGCCTCGGTTGATGAGTCGGCCATCACCGGCGAGTCTGCACCCGTGGTTCGTGAGGCTGGCGGCGACCGTTCTGCCGTCACTGGCGGCACTACCGTGCTTTCCGATTGGATTGTGGTGAAAATTACCAGCGAGCCTGGCCAGAGCTTCCTGGATAAGATGATCGCCATGGTCGAGGGCGCCGCCCGCAAGAAGACCCCCAACGAGGTCGCGCTCGAGATCTTTCTGGTTGCTCTGTCCGTCATCTTCATCCTCGTGACGATCGCACTGTACTGCTACTCGAGTTTCTCTGCAGGGCTCAACGGTATGGCGAATCCCACCGCTGTGACCACGCTCGTTGCCTTGCTCGTCTGTCTGGCGCCCACCACCATTGGTGCGCTGCTGTCCGCCATTGGCATCGCCGGCATGAGCCGACTGAACGAGGCCAACGTGCTGGCCATGTCCGGCCGCGCCATCGAGGCCGCCGGCGACGTCGACATCCTCATGCTCGATAAGACCGGTACCATCACCTTGGGCAACCGCCAGGCCGCTGAGTTCATTCCGGTCGACGGTGTCGATCCGGCAGAACTCGCCGATGCCGCGCAGCTGTCCTCTCTGGCGGATGAGACCCCCGAGGGCCGCTCCATCGTCGTGCTCGCCAAGGAGCAGTTTGGGCTGCGCGGCCGCACACTCGAGGATAAGGGCATGGAGTTCATCCCCTTCACCGCGGCGACCCGCATGTCCGGTGTGAACTACGCCGACAGCGAGATTCGCAAGGGTGCGGCCGATTCCGTTCGCGCTTATGTGGAGGCTGCCGGAGGAGTGTTTTCGAAGGAGTGCGACGAGGCCGTCGAACGCATTGCGAAGGTGGGCGGCACCCCGTTGGTCGTGGCAAAGGACCGACGTGTGCTGGGCGTCGTCTACCTTAAGGACATCATCAAGTCCGGCGTGAAGGAGAAGTTCGCCGACCTGCGCCGCATGGGTATCAAGACCATCATGGTGACGGGTGATAATCCGCTGACGGCCGCCGCCATCGCAGCCGAGGCGGGCGTGGACGACTTCCTGGCCGAGGCCACCCCCGAGGGCAAGCTCGAGAAGATCCGCGCGTTCCAGCATGAGGGCCATCTGGTCGCGATGACCGGCGACGGCACCAACGACGCGCCGGCGCTGGCGCAGGCGGATGTCGCCGTGGCCATGAACACGGGAACCCAGGCTGCCAAGGAGGCCGGCAACATGGTCGACCTCGACTCCAGCCCCACCAAGCTCATCGATATCGTGCGTATCGGCAAGCAACTGCTCATGACCCGCGGCTCGCTCACGACCTTCTCGGTCGCCAACGACGTCGCCAAGTATTTCGCCATTATCCCGGCGCTATTCTCGCCGATCTACCCCGGGTTGGACGCCCTCAACATCCTGGGGCTCACCAGCCCGTTGACTGCCGTGCTGTCCGCCATTATCTACAACGCGCTGGTCATCGTCGCGCTGATTCCTGCCGCCCTGAAAGGCGTGAAGTACCGCGAGCTTTCGTCCGGCCAGCTGCTGACCCACAACCTGCTGGTGTGGGGTCTGGGCGGTATCGTGGCGCCGTTCGTATTCATCAAGATTATCGACATGCTGCTGGCCTTGTTCGGCATTGGCATGATGTAGACGGAGGTTTGTATGTTCAAAGGTATCGCATCGCGCGCATTTGGCGTGTTCGCGCTGTTTACCATCGTCTGCGGCCTGGGATACACGCTCGTGGTGACCGGCGTCGCGCAGCTTGCGTTTCCGTACCAGGCGAACGGATCGCTTATTACGGTCGACGGCAAGGTTGTGGGTTCCGAGCTCATCGGCCAGAACTTCGATGATGAAGCCCACATGTGGGGTCGTATCCAGAACGTGTCAATTGTCGAAGGCGAAGACGGCGAACTCATGGCGTATGGTGCCCCGTCCAACCTGTCCCCGGCGAGTGAGGAGTATCGGCAGCTGATAGATGCGCGCGTGAAGAAGATTCGCGCCGCCAATCCCGATGCCGATATGGACGCTGTGCCCGTCGACCTGGTGACGTGTTCGGGGTCCGGCCTCGACCCGGAGATCTCTCCGGATGCCGCCGAGTACCAGGTCCCGCGCCTTGCCAAAGCCACGGGCAAAAGTGAGGACGAGGTGCACGACATCATCGCCGCGTGCACCAAGGGTCGTTTCCTCGGCGTGTTCGGCGAGCCCACGGTCAACGTGCTCAAGGTGAACCTTATGCTGGACGGCGTGCTGTAGGTGAAGGAGCGGCGGATGAGGGCATGACTGACTATCTGAGCCCTCAATTCCACCCCGCCCATCAGTTGCGGTGAAATACGGACTGTCTTGGCTGTCAAAGGCCTTATCTACTCCGTATTCCACCGCAACTTTTTGTGGGTCGATACGTAGGCAGGGGAGTGCGTGCGGTCGGGTACCGTGCGGTTGCTGGTACGATAGATAAGTCAGCAACTGCCGCCGAGCGGCTCAAATGAAAGGAACCCTGTATGGAGTCCTCTGCCTATCCAATGCTCTTTAGCCCGATCAAGGTCGGTACGACCGAGGTCAAGAACCGCGTCTTTATGCCGCCGGTGTCCACCAACCTGGCCGATCATGGCTATGTGACCGACGACTTGGTCGATCATTACCGTGCCCGCGCCAAGGGCGGCGTGGGCCTCATCATCACCGAGGTCGTGACGGTCGAGCCTACCTATACCTATCTGCCGGGTGACATGTGCTGCTACGACGACACGTTTATCCCTGGCTGGGAAAAGCTCGCCGCGGCCGTCCACGAGTATGGCTGCAAGATCATGCCGCAGCTCTTCCACCCCGCCTACATGGCCTTTAACATTCCGGGTACGCCGCGCCTGATCGCTCCGTCCTTTGTGGGCCCGTCCTATGCCCGCGAGGCGCCGCGCCCCATTACGGTCGATGAGATTCACGAGCTCACGCATCAGTTTGGCGACGCTGCCGTGCGTATGCAGAAGGCCGGTGTCGATGGCGTCGAGGTCCATGCGGCGCACGCCCACGGCATGCTCGGCGGTTTCTTGACCCCGCTCTATAACAAGCGTACCGATGAGTACGGCGGCTCGCTCGACGCCCGCATGCGCTTTTTGCTCGAGGTCATCGCCGAGATTCGCGAGCGCTGCGGCAAGGACTTTATCATCGACGTCCGCATCTCGGGCGATGAGTACACCGATGGCGGCCTGACCCTCAACGACATGATCTATGTCTCGCGTCGCTTGGAGAAGGCCGGCGTCGACATGATTCACGTGTCGGGCGGTACCACCATCAAGCGCGGTTCCGCAATTCCCGCCGCCGGTACTCAGCAGGCCTCGCATGCCGCCTGCTCGCGCGAGATCAAAAAGCACGTCAACATTCCCGTTGCCACCGTCGGACGCATTAACGAGGCTTGGATCGCCGAGGAGCTGATCGAGGACGGTGCCGCCGACATCTGCATGATGGGCCGCGCCAATCTGTGTGATGCCGAGTTCTGCAACAAGGCCGCTGCCGGCAACGCCGACGATATTCGCCCCTGCATTGGCTGCCTGCGCTGCCTGAACGGCATTATGTTTGGCAAACGCATCTCCTGCACCGTTAATCCGGACGTGGAGCGCGACGAGGCTGGCTACGAGCCTGCCGCCGAGGCCAAGAACGTGCTCGTTGTGGGCGCTGGTCCTGCGGGCATGGAGGCGGCGTTCATTGCCGCCAAGCGCGGCCACAACGTGGTGCTCGTGGACAAGCAGGACGAACCGGGCGGTGAGATGCGCATCGCGGCCGTTCCGCCGGCAAAGCAGGAACTCACCCGTGTGATCAAGTATCAGTATCGCCGTCTTGCTGAGGCGGGCGTGAAGTGCGTATTTGGCACCGAGCTTACTGCCGAGGACATTCAGCGTGACTACGCCGGCTACGAGGTCGTCCTGGCCTATGGCGCCGAGCCCATCGCCCCGGCCTTCATGCAGGGATTTAAGCAGGTCATGACGGCTGACGACCTGTTGGGCGGCAAGGCTTTCCCGGGCAAGAAGATTGTCATCGTGGGCGGCGGCACCGTCGGTTGCGAGACGGCCGACTACCTGGCCCCGTTGGTCAACGATCTGTCGCCGGCCAATCGCGACGTCACCGTCATCGAGATGACCAAGACGCTCGCCGCCAACGAGGGCGGCGCCGGTCGCGCGGTGCTCATCACGCGCATGCTCTCCAAGGGCGTTCACGTGCTGACCGAGGCCAAGGTGACCGAGATTACCGAGGATGCCATCAGCTACGAAAAGGACGGCGAGATCCACACCATCGCCGATGCCGATACGCTGGTACTTGCCATGGGCTATCGTCCCAATACCAAGTTGACCGACGACCTTGCTGCAGCCGGCGTTACCACCCACGTGTTGGGCGATGCCAACAAGTGCGGCAACATCCGCGACGCCATCGGCGATGGCTACAAGGTTGCTTGCGAGCTCTAGTCAACCCCTTGGTGCATGTGAGGCCTATCCCCGCGGCGTCAGTCGGTAGATAGCAAAAAGCGGCGGTCGTCCCGTACATGGGACGACCGCCGCTTGCGTTAGCTGCAATGAGTCGTGCGATTAGAGGCCCAGGATCTCCTTGACCTTGGCGATGATGGCCTCGTCGGTTGCGTTGGCAAAGAAGTACTCCTGGAAGTGTTCGCCGGCAAGTGCGCCCTTCACCAGGTCCTGATCGATCTCGCCCAGAACGTCGACGAGCGGACGCATAGTCACAGCGCGGACGCCGTCGAGGATCTTCTTGTTGCGCTGCTCGGGCTCAACACGTTCGGCAGGATAGCCGTTGCCCGAACCAAAGCCAAAGAGCTTCTCAAAGGTGTACTCGAGGTTGAGCTCCTGGCCCCAGCCGTTCTTGAGGGCGAAGGGCATGGCGACAGCGTTACCGTCGTTGACCTGGGCAAAGGTGTAGGCATCGAGCGGGTCGGCAACATGGCCGCACAGCACGCCGGGGAAGGAGTTGCAGGCGAGCATGGCGCCCTCGCCGGTGCCACAGCCGGTCACGACGTAGTCGGCAGCGCCGGAGTTGAGCAGCACGGCGGCCAGGATGCCGTTCTGCACATAGGTGAGGGGCTTGGAGTCGGCATCGGCATACATGCCATAGTTAAAGACAGTGTGGCCCATGGGCTCGACAACCTTCTTAAGGGCAGCCTCAATCATAGGGTTCTTGGAGTTCTGAGAGTTCTCATTGATCAGAGCGATCTTCATTGCGAATTACCTTTCTATTTCTAACTTGCGGTGAAATACGGACTGTTTTGCCTGATAGAAGCAAAAACCAATCCTTATCTCACCGCAACTCAAATGAAAAACGAGTGGATGAAACCTGATATGGGCAGTTGCGGCTACGCTTATTGAGGCTGTTTTCCAATGTATGCGAGGATGCCGCCGTCGACGTAGAGGATGTGGCCGTTGACGAAGTTCGACGCGTCGGAAGCCAGGAACACGGCGGGGCCCTTCAGATCCTCGGGCGTGCCCCAACGGGCGGCCGGCGTCTTGGCAATGATGAACTGGTCAAACGGATGGCGGCTGCCGTCGGGCTGCGTCTCGCGCAGGGGTGCGGTTTGCGGCGTGGCGATGTAGCCGGGCCCAATGCCGTTGCACTGGATGTTGGCCTCGCCAAATTCGGAGCAGATGTTCTTGGTGAGCATCTTGAGTCCGCCCTTGGCGGCGGCATAGCCGGCGATGGTCTCGCGGCCCAGCTCGCTCATCATCGAGCAGATGTTGATGATCTTGCCGTGGCCCTTGGCGATCATGCCGGGCAGGCAGGCCTTGGACACGATAAACGGTGCGTTGAGGTCAATATCGACGACGCGGCGGAAGTCCTCGGCGCTCATGTCGAGCATCGGGGTACGCTGGATGACGCCAGCGTTGTTGACCAGGATATCGGGCGTGGTGCCAAAGTCGGCCTCAATCTTGGCGATGAGCTCGGCGACGACGGCCTCGTCGGTGACATCGGCAACATAGCCGTGAGCGTCAAAGCCCAGCTCGCGGTAGTGCTTCTCGGCCTCGGCGACCTTGTCGGCGTGACGGGCGTTAAAGGCGATTTTGGCGCCGGCCTCTCCGAGCGCCTCGGCAATGGCCATGCCAATGCCGTAGGTGGCGCCGGTCACGAGCGCGACCTTGCCATCCAGGCGGAAGCTGTCCATGCTAAACGTAAAGTTGTCAGAATTCTTATCGGCCATCTTGCTCCAATCTTTGTGGAATGACTGACAGTGCAAGTGTCAGCTAGTAAACCGGTTTTGTCAATGATGGTCTTGAATTCATCACTTTACGTGCCAAACTGATATATTGCTCGGTGTGCAATATAGGTAAATTGGTTTTTCAGCTTTCCGCGCCAGCATGAGAAGGCAACTCATTGCGGCAAGAAACGAGCCGCTATTGCTTGCATGGGGCTAGAGGGTGCTCTCGTTCCAGCGAATATGGCAATCGAGCACCTGATGCGTTTCGACCTGCTCTTTTTCGGCAATTAGGTCAAGCAGGATGCGTGCCGCGGTCTGTCCTTCTTCGCGAGCTGGTTGTTCGACGACCGAAACTGAGGGGGAGGCGACGCCGACCCATTCGGTGTTGTCGAAGCCCAGCAAGCCCACGGTTTCGGGTATAAGGTGGTAATAGGCCTTGCAGCATTTGTAGACCTCGGGCAAAGCCCAGCAGTTGGGGGCAAAGATGAGCGTTGGCGTTGTCCCGTCAATGCTCGATGCCAAAAAGTTTTCGAGCTTCTCGCTGTCTACCTGGTCGTTTTCAATCAAGAATTGCGTAAAACCAAGATCGTGCGCTTCGAGTGCGTCGACAAAGCCGCTGAAGCGTTCAATACGACTGGAAATCAACCCCGGCGTGGCGGTAACGACCAAAAACCTTCGGTAGCCTTTTTCGATGCATGCCTCAACGGCGCGGTATGAAGCTTCGTAATTATCCGTCTTGACCCAGTTGGAGCTAAAGTCGTACAGCTTGGAATCAATAAAAACGAGGGGTTTGCCGCTGTCACTGATAGATTTGCTAATTTCTTTAAAGCGGGCGGTCGGCTGTACGATAAAGCCGTCGACGCCTAACGCGATAAGGCGATCGATGTAGGCGAGCTCATCTTGCTTGTCAAAGTTGGAGGCGCAGACTAGCATGCGGTAGCCCTCCTTACTGGCGACAGTATCGATGCCTTTGACCAGCTGGTTTGCAAACGTGTTGGTGATGTCGCCGATGATCACGCCGATCATCTGGCTATTCTTGGCATTCATGCCGCGGGCGAGGGGACTTGGCTCATACCCGGTATCGTGGATGGCCTTGCGGATGCGCGCCTGCGTGTCGTCGCTCATGCGGTCGGTCTTGCCATTTAGGTAAAAGGAAACCGTGGTCTTAGATGTGCCAGCCATGGCAGCGATTTCTTTGATCGTCACACGCTTTTTCGCATTGGTTTGGCTAGCCATGGGAGGGCTTCTTTCTACGGGGGATTACTTTGATAAATTGTAAATCAGTTTACCATCGCGTGCCGATAGCAGATAGGGGTAAGGCCTTCGCAATGCGCTAATCAACAACGGGGGAATAATCGGTTTACGTAACCGTTTGCCTATGCAAAAGATATGATGGGAAAAACCGTAAAAAGGGGGAGGATTATGGAGACAGCACGCCAGCGCTATTCGCTTTCGACGAGGGACGATCTTTTGTCCTGGGTGCTCGATCTGCTTCCTGATCCGTTTATGTGCCCCGATAATATTGGCGCTTCGTTTCGAGTGCCCATTCGTCGCTTTGAATGGGGTTCTCGCCCTCTCTGGGCAGTTTTTTCATTGGTAAAAGGTGGCGTGTCACCGGAGGAACCCCGTATTAAACCTTATTTTGACTACATTGCAAAAGGTTTAACGCCGGGTGACCCAAACGCGTTTACCGATCCTACGCTCGAAACACGACAAATCGTCTTTGAGCAGGTCGTGTATGGATATGGCCTGCTGTGTCTTGGTGACGAGCTGCTTGACCGTTTAAGTTCCGTGCAACAAGAGCGTCTTGTCTCGTGGCTCAACGTTGCAAATAAGATTGAACTTCCGTGGGGAAGCTGGTATCTCGCGCGCGTGCTTATCAACTGCGGCTTGCGCCAATGCGGCCTTGCCTATGATGCCGATCGCCTGGCGGCGGATGTCGCAGCCGTCGAGAACATGTATGTCGGCAATGGATGGTATGAGGATGGTACCCCTTTTCAGCTTGATACATATATCGGCTCGGCATTTCACCTCATTGCGTTGCTGCTTGAGCGCTATGCCCGTTCAAATCCGCTTGTTGACTGCATCGAGCGCGCAAAGGCTTTTGCGGCAGACTACCGCTACTGGTTTGATTCGTGTGGCAGGGCGTTGCCGTTTGGGCGCAGCTTGACCTACCGCTTTGCCCAGGCGGCATTTTGGAGCGCTGCGGCACTCATGGGTGAAAGGATCGCCCCTGCTGCCGAGATAAAAGACCTGCTATGTCGTCATCTTTCGTGGTGGTACGACTCTACTGGGCGTGACTGCCTTTCATCCATTGGATATGGCTACCCTGGTGCGCCCATACGCGAGGATTACTCCAGCCCCGGAGCCTCCTTTTGGGCATTTAGGGCGTTTGTCGTTTTGGCGCTGCCTCAGGACGATCCGTTTTGGGGCATTGAGCCGCATGCTTTCAAACTCAAGCAGCTGCATGTCGAAAACGAGCCTGGCGTGTTGATTGAGTCCGGCGAGCGCCATACCTATATGCTTTCGGCAAAACAGTACTGCGCCTCGGGCCTCATGGGGCGCTACTCAAAGTACGGCAAGTTGTGCTATTCGACGGCGTTTGGATGGAACGCGTCGGTCGATGGAACTGGAATCGGCAATTTTGCGGTCGATAGCTCCCTGACACTTTCGGTCGCCGGGACCGATCAGTTTGCAAGTCGCGGCCGTATCGAGGGCTACGAAATCCATGACGGTTATGCCTATAGCCTGTGGGGCTATGGAGCGGTTGCACGTGTCGAGACCTGGTTAGTTCCGGTCGACGAGTTTAGGCATATACGCATCCACCATGTCGAGTCTTCGGTTCCCTTGGAGACCTACGAAGGTGGTTTTCCAGTATTTGGCTGGAGTTCAAAGTTTGACTGCGCCGAGCGAAATCAGGGGTCTATCAGGCTTGCACGTAACATGTCGGCGCCGGGCGGCGATGACGATAATTACGGGCAAGTGGCGGGCATCGAGGATATTTTGGCATGTCGCGACGAGATAGGGCGCAAGCTTAGGCAGGTCGGTCTTGGAGCGCTGGTCGAATCGTTTGCCGGCGAGTGGGATGGGCGTGAGGCGGTTGCCGTGCGCCAAAACCCTGCAACGAACATCTACAGCTGTGAGCAGAATGCCGTTCCGGCATTGAAGACCAGAATGCCTGCGACCGCATTTCATCTGGGATGCATGGTTTACGGAGATCCTGGAAGTCAAAATTGACGCACACGCATCCGGTAAACGGTAGGAAAATGACCGCCAACGGTCAAACGCCAAATAGTTTTTGAAAATGGCTGCATTTTCTTCAACATCTTCTGTACAATGCAAACCGGTTAGTAAACCAGTTTGCTAAACAAGAAACCAAGGGGAGCCAGATGAGCAAACAGGTCGTATTGATTTCACACGGAAAGTTGTCCGCCGGTGTTGCCGATGCCGTCGCCATGGTGTTTGGCAAAAACGAGGAGCTCTCGTATTTGGGACTCGCGCCCGACGGAAATGTCGTCGAGCTTATCGGGGGCTTGCGCGATCGTGTGGCGGCAAGCCCGAACGATCAGTTCATCGTGATTGCCGATATCTTTGGCGGAAGCGTTTGCAACCAGAGCCTGCAGCAGCTCTCTGAGTTCGACAACGTCGTGCTTCTTTCGGGTCTGTCAATGGGTCTCGTGCTGTCGATCTTAGCAATGCCCGGCGAGCTTTCGCAGGCTCAGATTGATCAGGCGGTCGCCGACGCGCAGGCAGGCACCAAGGTCGTCGAGCTTATCAAAGCAGACGCTCCGGTCGATAACGGCGAGGACGATTTTTTCTAAGCGATAACGCACAGCGCAAGACCGAACGGTTGAGGTTAAGGAGTATCAAACATGATTAGTATGGCACGCATCGATGACCGCCTGATTCACGGACAGGTCGCCGTCAAGTGGAGCAAGGAGCTCGGTATCAGCCGAATCATCGTGGCTTCCGACAGCATCGCTAAGAACGCTGTCCAGGTCGCCGCCCTTAAGGGCGCTGCGCCCGCTGGCGTCAAGGCAGCCATCCTGCCGATCGAGAAGGCGCAGGGCATTCTTAACGACCCGCGCTCCAAGGATATGAAGATCCTGCTCGTCTCCAATGACCCGCGCGACATCCTCGCCGTGTTTAAAGGCATCGAGGAGCGTCCGGTGCTTAACGTCGCCAACTATGGTCGTATCAACGGACCCATCGCCGGCAAGCAGAAAGTCTCCGACTCGGTTTATCTGACCGATGGCGACAGGGCTGTTCTGCACGAGATTTCGGACATGGGCGTCGAGATTATCCATCAGCCGGTCCCCGAGAACGACCGCAAGGATCTCATGAGTCTTATTTAGGCAACTGCGTTTGCGGTAGAGGCCTTGCCGCGAACGATTGCAATACGTATGAATGTGAAGGGAGAACGTAATGGACGTTACTGCCGCCCTTATCGTCGGCCTTACGCTGATGGGGGCAAAGTTCTTTGATTGGTGGGCATCTACCCAGCTTGCACGCCCGATCTTCTGTGTGGCAATTCTGGGTGCGTTGCTCGGCCACCCCACCGAGGGCATTATCCTCGCAGCCCAGCTCGAGCTTGTCTTTATCGGCAACGTGAGCCTTGGCGGCGTTATGCCGTCCGACATTACCATGGGCTCGATCTTTGGCGGTGCGTTCGCCATCCTGCTGGGTCAGGATATCGAGGTCGCCATGACGCTCGCTATTCCTCTGTCCGCCCTGGGTACGCTGCTCTACTCCTGCATGAAGGTTGTCGTGACCTCGCTTGTTCCTAAGTTTGAGCAGCTGCTTGCCAACCATAACTACGCTGGCTACAACCGTCTGTGGATCACCCAGTTTGTCTGCTTCGAGCTCTGCTACTTCATCCTCGGCTTTGTGTGTACGCTTGCTGGCCAGCCCGTCGTGTCCGCCTTTGTCGACGCCATCCCCGCTTGGCTCAATGCCTCCCTCAAGGTTGCCGCCGCGGCGCTTCCCGCCCTCGGCCTTGCCCTGCTGCTCAAGCAGCTCTACACCAAGGAGGCCTTCCCGTACTTCTTCCTGGGCTTTGGCCTGGTTGCCTTCTTTGGTTACAGCAAGGTGACGGGTGCCACGCTCGCCGATAAAGCCATTACGGTTGCGAGCGCCAATACCCCGTTGCTGTCCCTGGTCGAAATTGCAGTTATCGGTGGCGTTATCGCCGCGGTGACGATCTTCAACGAGCTGCGTCGCATTGACGACAAGGCTGCCGCAAAGCAGATTTCCGCATCTTCTGCCGATGATGAGGAGGATTTCTTCAATGACTAACACCGCCGTCGCCACGGAGCCCAAAAACGGGCTGACCGAGCAAAAGAAGAAGAGTATCGTCCGTCGACTCTTCACCCGTGTCTGGTGGCTGATGTTCTGCACGTCTTACACCAAGCAGCAGGGCACTTCCACCGTCTGGCAGCTCGAGCCGTTCATTGCCGATATCTACGGCAAGGACACCGACGAGTACTATGACGCACTTCAGCGCCACCAGAACTTCTTTAACACCACCCCTATGTTCGCCTCATTCATCTACGCCATCGTCATTTCGATGGAGTACGAGCGCAAGGCCGCCCTCGATGCCGGCGAGGAGTTTGATGACAACTCCATTGAGGCCATCAAGGTTGCCCTCATGGGCCCGATCGCCGGTATCGGCGACTCCATCCAGCTTTCCTGCCTGCGTGTTATCGCAACCGGCGTTGCCATTGGTTTCTCGCAGCAGGGTTCTTGGCTCGGCCCCATCCTGTTCGCCCTTGTCTACAACGTGCCCAACCAGATTATCCACTGGTTCTGTGGCAGCCTGGGCATGAAGCTGGGCACTGGCTTTATTACCGAGGCTATGGCATCGGGTAAGATGCAGGCCTTCACCAAGGGCTTTACGGTCCTGGGCATGATCATGGTCGGCGCCATGACCGCACAGTTCGTTACGGTCACCACTACGCTCGTTATCCCCACGGGCGGTGCCACCTTCAACCTGCAGGCCATGCTCGATTCGATTCTTCCGGGCATTGTCCCGCTGTCAATCACGCTTGGCTCCTTTGCTTACCTGCGTAAGTCCAAGTCCAAGAACAGCGCCATGGTTCTGCTTGCGATCATCTTGGTACTGTGTGTCGTTTTCACCCTGCTTGGTGTCACCGGCGGTACGGTCGCCTAACGATCAAAGTTTGTGTTTGGGCGAAAGCGGTGGTCCCATCCGCTTTCGCCCTTTTCATCGGGAGGTAGGCCACTATGGGTCTGGGATATGCAATCGCGCTTATTGCCGTGCTCACAATTGTCTTTACGGCGGGTGGCTTTTACCTTCGCTACCGCATCTATCGCGACTTGAATGTCGCTGCACGCGAGGGCGATCTGGACCGGTTTTTCGCTAAGATCGATGGCTTTGGGGCAAGGTTTGCCTTGTCGGTGTTTGCCCGCGAGCGCTTGCGTTTTATAGCGCTGACACGTCGGGGCGATAAAGACCAAATGGTCGAGGCTTTCAATGGCCTTATGGGCCTCAAGCTAAACGATGCGCAGCGATCGATGGTGCTTGCCGACGGTTTTGACGGCTTTGCCGCCAACGGGGACCGCAAGCATTGTCACCGCATCTTGATCGAAATGCCGCAGGCCGGCATGACCGAGCAGCAGGTCAAGGCGTATCGACGTCATTTTGATATCGCCGTGTGCCATAACGGGCAGATGTATAGAACCGAGCTGGAGAACAAATACGCGACGCTATCGGGGCGTCGACGCGGATACGCCGCATATTTGCTCTCGCAGATTTATAGCGAAACAAATCGTAAACGCTCGCGGGATTATCGCGAAGAGGCTTCGCGACTTCTGGGGATTCCCGCAGACCAACTCACAAGGAGGATCCATGTCAACACAACCGTTTAACTTGTGTTCCGATGACGCCGCATGGCTGGACTCGACCTATACAAAGCTCGTCGAGCGCTTTAGCGCCGAGTGCGATCGAATTGGCGGTAAGATCCCCTATATCGCCGAGGACGGTATCTACAAAAAGGATATGTCGGCTACGCCCGAAGATCTTATTTGGTGGACGAACGGTTTTTGGCCGGGCATCTTGTGGCAGTGCTACGGCGCGACCGGGGACGATAAATACTTGACGGCCGCACGCGAGGTGGAGGACAAGCTCGACGGCGCCTTCGAGCGCTATACCGGCCTTCATCACGATGTCGGCTTTATGTGGCTGCTTTCGGCCGTTGCCGATTATCGCCTGACGGGTAACGAGCGCAGCCAGGCGCGCGGTCTTCATGCCGCCCATCTTTTGGCCGGTCGCTATAATCCGCGTGGCAAGTTCATTCGTTCGTGGAATCGTGATCGCGCCGGTTGGGTCATCGTCGATTCGATGATGAACATCCCGCTGCTCTACTGGGCGAGCGATGTTATCGGCGACCCGCGGTTTACCTATGTCGCCGAAGACCACGCCGACACCGTGATGAGTAATACGGTCCGCGGCGATGGGTCGTGCAACCATATTATTGTGCTCGACCCGCACAATGGCGAGCTGCTCGATACGCCCGCGGGACAGGGGTATGCTTCGGGTTCGAGTTGGAGCCGTGGTCAGGCGTGGGCGGTGTACGGTTTTGCGCTTTCGTACCGTCATACGGGTGAAGCCCGTTACCTCGAAACGGCAAAGCGCGTGGCGAACTACTTTACCAGCCAGGTTTCGCTGACGGGCAACGTTGCCAAGCTCGACTTTCGTCAGCCCGTCGATGTCGACTGGTGGGATGCGCTTGCCGGCTGCATCGCCGCATGCGGAATGCTCGAAATCGCACGTTCCTGCGAGGGTGCGGAGCGCGATGAGTGGGTGACGTGGGCGCTTAGAATCCTGCGCGCGACCGATGCGCGTTTCTGTGATTGGAATGTCGAGCATGACGGCGTGGTCACCATGTGCTCTGGTGCCTATTTCTCCGAAAAGGATCGCCATGTTCCCATGGTGTACGGAGACTACTATTTCCTCGAGGCGGTTTTACGGCTTGCTGGAAAGGATACGCTGCTGTGGTAGACACGACCATTGACAAGGTGGCCATCCCCGCGATTAAGCTGATCTGTATCGATTTGGACGGTACGGTACTCAACTCGTCGAAGCAGATAACAGCGGCTAACCGGCGCGCAATCGACCGTGCTCGCGATGCCGGCATAGACGTCGCCATCGCGAGCGGTCGCCATCCGTTCAATATTGCCGAGACCGCCGATGGACTGGGGTTGCCTCATACCGCCGTCTGCCTTTCGGGTGCCTATGTCATGCTTGACGACCATGAGGTGTTCCGTCATGGATTGAGCGATGTGGATGTGCAGAAGACCATCGATATCGCAGCTGAGCATAATTGCTATATATCGCTTGCGGGCGGCGATTTTAACCTGTGTGCGGGATATATCGAGCGCAGGGGTGGAGAGTCTCCTGCAACGCGGCGGTATACCCGATTGGGTTCTTATGACGAGCTGCGCCAAGCTGCTCAAGAGCATACCGGGCGAGTCCTCAAGGGTGCCGTTCATCATGTCGACCCTAAGGTCTATGGATTGGTTAAGCGCGAGCTGTTGTCCATTGATGACATCGAGGCGGTTCAGTCCGATGTCTGCTGGTGCGATGCGATCGCCAAGGGCTGCTCCAAGGCCGAGGGCGTTGCCGCCCTGGCAAAGGAAATGGGCATGGGAATCGATGAGGTTGCCGCGCTCGGAGACGACGAGAACGATGTCAAATTGATATCGATAGCGGGCCTCGGTATTGCCATGGGTAATGCGCTGCCACAGGTAAAAGCCGTGGCAAACGCGCAAACGCTCGACAATGACCACGATGGCGTCGCGTATGCGATAGATAGGATTTTGAGGGAAAGGGTGTAGCCGATGACAACGATCGCCAATCCCGTGCTTCGAGGTTTTCATCCAGATCCGTGCCTGTGTCAAGCGCACGGAAAGTACTATCTCGCCACGTCGACGTTTCAATGGGTGCCGGCGGTTTCGCTCTACGAATCTGACGATTTGATTACCTGGCACTCTATCGGCGGCGCGCTGCCCGATTTGGACCTTCGCGGTGTTCGCGATTCGGCTGGCGTCTGGGCCCCCGATCTTTCCTATGATGAGACAAACAATCTTTTTTGGCTCACATATACCATTGCCTATCAGATTGATGGCGTATTCAAGGACGTATGCAACTATGTGGTAACTGCGCGCGATCCACACGGCCCTTGGTCTAAGCCGGTCTTTGTCAATGCATCTGGTTTCGACCCCGGGTTCTTCCACGAGAACGGTCGGCATTACGTTATCAACCCCCAATGGGATCCTCGTCCCATTGATGGCCATCACAAATTCAACGGCCTGGTAATGCAGGAGTTTTCGCTTGAGGACGGCCTAATCGGTGAAGCTCAGGTTGTTTTGGATAACGGTGATGCGGTCAACTGGCTGCGCGAGGGTCCGCATGTGCTCAAGCATGACCAATGGTATTACATTGCCTGTGCCGAAGGCGGTACGGGTCGTCGCCATAGAATCCGTATGGCTCGCTCGCACGAACTTTGGGGCCCGTATGAGATGTGTCCCGAACCGCTTGTGTGCGCTTGGTTGAGCGACAGCCCCTTGCGCCGTACGGGACATGGCAACTTTGCACAGGCGCCCGACGGTTCGTGGTACGTCTCGTTTTTATGCAGTCGCTATCTGCCTCAGCGCGATGGCTCCAAGCATGCATTCGATGAACATGAATCGGGCTACTCTGTGCTTGGCCGCGAGACCGGTATGGCGCGGATTGTATGGCAAGATGGGTGGCCGCGTCTGGCAGAGGGTGCCTGCACGGCCCCGGTCATGTTTGATGTGCAGGGAGAGGTTTCCGCACCAAGCGAATCTATGTCCTACGACACAACTTTCGATGATGCGGATAGACTCTGGCAGGAAGAGTGGCTTTGCTGCCGTTATCGCGATGGTGGTTGGTGGAGCGTCGGTTCCGAAGGTCTTACGCTCAAGGGCGGCGAGTCGCCGAGCTCGGCACATCAGCAGTCAAAACTCGTCCGTCGCGTTTGCAGCCATGCATGGACCGCGCGATGCACGGTGAGGTTTGCCCCGCGTCATTACAACCAAATGGCGGGTTTGATCTGCGAATACGACTCGTGTGCATTCTATTATCTGCATCTTACGTGGGATGATAAGCGGTCCTGTCGCGTGCTCCAGGTTATGACGTGTGACAGGGGGACCTACGGCATGCCTCTGGGCGATGCTGGTATTGTGGTTCCCGACGATGTCGAGGCGCTTGAGCTTGGCGTCGAAGTCGATGGCTATGACATGCGCTTCTTCTATTCGCTTGACGGGGACAGTCGCAGCTTTGTGGCCGACGGGGCGGGGGCTCCGCTAGTGCTCGATGCTTCGGTGCTGTCCGACGAGTACGTCGGCTTTCCTGCCTATACCGGCATGGTCGTCGGTCTTTCATGCATCGATATGTGGGACAAGAGCTCAACGGCGACATTCGGTTCGTTTTCATATCGCGATCGATAGAGAAGAGGATATATGTCTGTGCTCAGCTTGAGTGTCGTTCGGGCTACGGGTGAAGTCGTGTATGCCGCTGAGCAAGAGGACGAGGTGACATTGGCATGGCGAGGGGAGTATCTACCCGGCGACAAACTCGTCGTTCGCTGCGATACCCATCCGGTTCGCCTTGTGTTGAGGCTCGATGCCTCGCTTGCAGAAAGCCATGTCCTCATGACCGAGGATTCGTTTGAATTTCCGATTCCACTTGGATGTCGTCAGAAAGCCTACGGCAAGGGATGGGCGTTTGAGGGCGATCGGCATTTTGCATACGTTCGACGGGAAGACCCTCGCGAAGCCGCTGCTTGGCGCAACCTTTCGCTCAACGCGTGCGACTGCGAGGACATGGCAGGCGTTTATCCACACGTGACCTCAAATGTTCCCATGGATAACCCCCAGTTTGTTGCCCGCAACGTGATTGACGGCGTGATGGAGACGTCAAATCACGGAAGTTGGCCGCACGAGTCGTGGAGTGTCGCCGGACGTGCGGATGCATGGCTCAAGATTGATTTTGGAGAGCCGGTTAACGCAGATGAACTGCGGCTGTACCTTCGCGCCGATTTTCCGCACGATACATGCTGGCGCCAGGTGCAACTGGAGCTCTCGGACGGTTCTGTTACCGATCTGGCGCTCAAGAAGACGGGAACGCGGCAAACGTTTGATCTGGGAGGGCGTATCGTTTCGTGGGTCAAGCTGCAAAATCTTGTCAAAATCGATGAGGACGGGTTTCCCGGGTTAAGCCAGATTGAGATTTGGGGTCGAGTGCTTACTTCCGCCAACGGTGAGGTCCTTCGATGAGTGCCCAAAAGAACGGGACGCTTTGGCAAGATTCGACCGGTAGACCCATACAGGCTCATGGCGGATGGATTCTTCCTATCGAAGCAGCGGGAAAAACCGTTTTTTATTGGTATGGGGAGGATAAATCGGGTAAAACCGTCAACCGCCGTATGGATGCGATTGGTATTCGCTGCTATCGCTCGACCAACCTTGTCGACTGGGACGACTGCAGTCTAGTGTTTTGCTCGCAGCGCGCGAGTGAATACGATGTCTTAAGGCCCTCGGGCGTGATGGAGCGACCACGCGTGCTGTTTAATGCCAAGACGGGTCGCTGTGTCCTTTGGTTTCATGCGGACGATGCGCGCTATCGTTTCGCCGGCGTGGGTGTTGCCACGTCCGATGCTCCGACGGGCCCCTTTGAGCTTGTGAATGTGTTTAGACCCTGCGGCCAGGACAGCAGGGATTTCACGCTGTATGAGCAGCACGGAGGTTCTGCATACCTTATCTGTAGCTCCGAGGGTAATAAAACGCTGCACGTCGCACCGCTTACCGACGACTACGAAGGCGTCCTGGGCGGTTTCGTTCGCGTTTTTTCCGAGCAAGAACGAGAGTCTCCCTGCGTGTTGAGTGCATGTGGCCAGCTCTATCTGCTTACAAGCGGATGCACCGGCTGGCGGGCGAATCCGGCTCTATTTGGCACGGCGCCGCAGATGATTGGGCCGTGGAAGCTCATCGATAACCCCTGCGTGGGCGATCGCGCCAGAAGCACCTACGATGGCCAGGCAACTTGTCTGTTTAAGGCTGGTGGGCGTCATTATGTGCTCCTCGATCATTGGGATCCTGACGATCTGGGGGCATCGGGCTATTCGATACTTCCCGTTACGTTTTTACCTATCAAGCATGACCCGATTGAAATCGCATGGAGCGATTTTGGCCCCGATTTGTCGATCGATGGCCATTGAGCCATTGAGATACGAAAGGACTGATATGTCTCTCACTATCCTTCGTGTTCCTGCCGAGCTCGCAGACCGCAGCCGTTGCGTGACGGCTGAGTTTCAGGAGATTTTAGACCGTGCGCGTGACGCGCAGGGTGCTCGCGTCGTTGTTCCGGCCGGTACGTATCGTGTCGGATCGATTCGCATGTACGGCGATACCGAGCTGTATCTTGAGGCCGGGGCGACCATCCGGGGCTCTGACGAGATTGCCGACTATACCGATTGGGATATCCCAACTACGCTGCGTTATGCGACCGACCCCGAGATCGTGCGTATTCAGCGTCTTCCCCCGCACTATACGCGTGCGCTGCTGACGGTGGCCGATGCCCAAAACGTTACGATCGTGGGCGAGCCCGGCAGCTTCTTTGACGGCGTCGATTGCACCGACCCGGCAGGGGAGGAGGGCTTTCGCGGCGCCATGGGTATCCGCATCTGCCGGTGCCGCAATGTGACGCTTAAGGGCTACACCTTTGTGCGCAGTGCAAATTGGAGCCATCAGATCGACTCGTGCGACAACGTGTTTATTGAGCGCGTGAGCATTCTGGGCGGTCACGACGGGCTGAACATCCACCACTGCAACAACGTCACGATCCGTTCGTGCACGCTCAAGACGGGAGACGATTGTGTCGCCGGTTTCGACGCGCGCAATGTCGTCGTCGAGGACTGCCTGCTCAATACCGCATGCAATGCCATTCGCCTGGGTTGCATAAACCTGCTGGTCGATTCTTGCCGCTTTGTCGGTCCGGGCGAGTATGAGCATATCCTCGAAGGTACTCACCATATGCATGCGGCGGTCAAATACTATTCGCCCGCCGGTGATGTGTATCGTGGCGATTCGTGCAGTTGGCGCTTGCACAACTGTTCGTTTGTCAATCCGGGGCGTTTGATCAACTACGACTTTGGATCCGAGAAGGGCTATCAAACCGAGCGTCCGCTGGTAGATATGCACTTTGAGGGCTGCAAAGCGCAGGGCGTGACCATGAGCTCGTTATTTAACGGAAACGAAGCGGTGCCCGGTCTGCTCGAGTTTAACGATTGCCAGATTTCGTACGAGCCCGATGTGATGAACGCCGGGAAGCCGTTTGTCCAAATGAGCGACAACAGCTCTCTTTTGGAAAAAGATGTCGTATATGAGTGTGCTACCAGTGAGTTGTTCCGCGGCGTTCGATGCGCAGAGCGGTCCGAGGTCGTTGCCGAGGTGCTGTACAAAAAGCAGAAGTAACCTTTGATGGATCATTGTGATTCGGCACTGTGCTCGCGGTAATTGCGAATGGATCCCTTGAATGTGATCTGATGATAGGGGGCGCCAAAATGGCGGGTGAAAAACGCATCCGGGTTATTGTTCTGAGCGATGCAAAAAACGAGGCGGATGATGCGTTCGCCATCGTCCACGCGCTGCTAACCCCATCTTTCGATGTGCGCGGCATCATTGCCGGGCATTTTGGAGTGCCAGGTAGCGTCGAGGCTTCCATGGGGGAAATCGAGACGTTGCGCCAGCTGCTCGGCCTAGGTGACGACATTGTTTTGGCGGTGGGTGCCCCGGGGCCGCTGGAATCATTTGAAAAGTGTGCGGTGCCGTCCGATTCCAGAGTCTACCCCGAGTTGGCGATCGATCTTATCGCTTGCGAGGCGATGTCGAACGACAGCCGTCCGTTGTATTTGTTGTGCATGGGCGCGTTGACCGATGTCGCACTTTTGCTGCGCGCCCATCCGGAGGTCAAGAATCGGTTGACCGTCGTCTGGACTGGCGGCGGTCGGTACCCCCGTGGCGGTCACGAGGCAAATTTGGCACGTGATGTTCAGGCCGCAATTGAGGTCTTTGATTCCGGCGTTCCTATATGGCAGCTTCCGTCGGGCGCTTACAAGCAGCTTGCCGTTCCTCTCAGTGAGCTGAGACTTCGCGTTGTGGACGAGGGCGATCTTGGTGCCCATCTTATGGATCAGCTCGAACAGTTTATCGAGGCAAACGTCGACAAAAAGGATTGGGTGAATCCCGAAAGTTGGGTATTGGGAGACCAGGCGGTCGTCGGTGTCTTGCTGGCCGAACAAAAAGATTGCTACGACCTGGTTCCCGCGCCGGGTATCGATGCCGATACGCTCTGCTACACGATGCCGCCCGATTCCAAACATATGATCAGGGTCTATCGATCGTTAAATGAACGTCTTGTTCTTGAGGATATGTATAGCAAACTGAGACTCTTTGCTCGTGCGCGTAGATAGGAGTCGCTCTTTACGGCCGAGCTTGCTCTAGGAGGATTGAAGGATGGATAGAAAAGCGCTTTCGCAGATACTTTTCGACTATTTGAATCCGCTGCTGCCGAACTATGGCGACAGCGAGGCGTTGCTCTATCTTGCTGGTGGTGGAGCGCAGTACGAGGACGAGGTCATTCCCATGGAGGCATGGGCGCGGCCGTTGTGGGGCTTGGCCCCGTATTGGGCAGGCGGCTCCCAAAGTGCCGGCGGGACTTTCGAGCGCATTTATTGCGATGGGCTCATTGCGGGTACCGATCCTCAGTCGGGTGCCTATTGGGGCGATTGTCGCGACCACGACCAGAAGTTCGTTGAGATGGCTGCCATCGCATACGCGCTCTTGCTAGCCCCCAATGTGCTTTGGGAGCCGTTGAGCGATGGGCAGCGTGAGCGCGCTGCGGCATGGCTCGGAAAAATTAATGATCACAGCTGCCCTGCCGGTAACTGGCTATGGTTTCAGGCGCTCGTTAACCTTGCTCTGCGCGAGCTCGGTATGTCTTATAGCCAACAAATTCTAGACGAGGACCTTCGGGCACTCGACGATTTTTATGACGGCGACGGCTGGTACAAGGATGGGCCGACGGGCTTGCCCGATTACTACAATGCCATGACGTTTCAGTTTTTCTCAATCCTGTACATCTGGAAGTTCGGAAGCCACGATGCCGTGAGGGCTGCCGCTTACCTTAATAGGCTCAAGCTGTTTGCGGCCGATTACGTCAAGCTATTCTCGGCGCGTGGCGAGGCGGTGCCGTATGGGCGCTCGATGGTCTATCGCTTTGCGCAGTCGGGCTTTTGGTCGATTGTCGCGGCGGCGGGCGTCTGTTTGGGGCGAAATTTTGACATCGGAACGCTCAAGGGCCTCATTGTTAGAAATATAAAGGCCTGGGACCCAAACAGCATCTGTGACAATGGTCACGTGCTTTCGCTGGGTTACAAGTATCCCAACCAGCACATGTGCGAAGGATATAACGCCGCCGGTTCGCCGTACTGGTGCCTGATGGCGTTTGCGTGCCTGGCGCTTCCCGAGGATGACCGGTTTTGGAGCGTATCCGAAACTGAACTTGCGCTTCCTCCGCGTGCTGCCGACGATGCGCTGGGAAAGACGGCCCTGGTTGCGCGCGATGATGCGGGGGAGGTCGTGCTGTATCCGAGCGGCTGCGTCCCGGGACACCCATTTGCCCAGTCCGATAACAAGTACAGCAAGTTTGCCTATTCGACGCGGTTTGGCTTTAGCGTTGCGCGCTCGCAGCGTTCGCTCGGGGAAGCGGCGCCCGACAGCATGCTGGCATTTGTGGTTGGCGGGCGCGTATTTGTTCGTGACGGTGTGGATAAAAGCGAGGTCGTAACACTCGATGACGGCCGTCGCGCCGTGCGGACAAGTTGGAGTCCGTGCCCCGGTATCGATGTGGTGACCGAGGTGATTTCTCTTGCGAACGGGCAACTTCGTAATCATGTTGTAAAAAGCGCTGTGGAGTGCGTCGCCTTTGACGCGGGCTTTGCGGTACCGGGTGATTACCATTGGGTGACGTTGGAGGATATCGATGCAGCCTGTCGTGTCGATGCCGTGGGCCAAACGGAAGGCGAGCGCGTCTTGCTTCGACCCGAGGCAAATACAAATATCGATTGCGGCAAGACGGTGATTCCGGCCGTGAAATACGTTATAGGCGCGGGCGTCAGCAAGCTCGCTACGTGCGTTGTCGTCGTTTAGTTGGTTGACATGTCGCTCTTGCCGCGCGGATGTCTATTCGCTCTGTTCCTGCGTGCCCTCTGCGATCATGTTGCGGTTGTACACCAGATGCAAATACATCGCATCGTGCGCTGCGGTGGGATTGCGCGCGGCGATGGCGTCGGCCACGCCACGGTGCGTGCGGATGGTTTCCTCAACCAGCTTTTTGCCGGTCACGTCAATAAACAGGGGGACAGACGCCTTGAGCACGCCCATTAGGCGGGGAACGACGAGGTTTCCGGAGCTCTCGGCAATGGCATTGTGGAACGCGGTGTCGGCGGCGGAGTAATCCTCACCGGCCTCGGCCAGGCGCTCGGATTCGTCGCAGAGCTCTTTGATACAGACGACCTGGTCGTTGGTTGCGTGCTCGGCTGCCATGCGTGCAATCTGCGGCTCGATCATAAAGCGCACCTCGAGTAGGTCGCGCGCCAGACGCTGCTTGTCGTCGATAAAGGTAAAGCCCAGCGGGTCGTCGGCAACGCCGGGGTTTGATGCCACATAGGTGCCCGAACCCTGCTTAATGCGCACGATGTTGCGCGACTGCAGCAGCTTCATGGCTTCGCGTACGGTGCTCCTGCCAGCACCCAGGCGCTCGACGAGCACAGCCTCCTTGGGCAGGCGGTCGCCTTGCTCAAGATGCTCATCCAGGATCAGTTGAATAATTTTCTCCGAAATCTGCTCGGGGAGTCCCGAATCGGCGCGCGCCATATCAAAACCTCTCATTACAAAATTCATCTGAGCTATTTTAGCGCACCACGGATGCGGTATTGGCCGCTAAATCTGAGCCGAGCGGCTCAGATTTAGCGTTTGCAGCTTAAATACGACTGTTTTCGAAATACATCAGATGTATTTCGAACAAATTTCAAAATGAAACATCAGACCTATTGAAAACACGCTATAGTCTAAGACGAATTCAAAAGGTCTGATGAATTGGAGGAAAGATGTCAGACCCAACGTTTATGGCCGACCCCACCAGGCTGGTCATCGCCGCTATCGTGGGCATCGCGCTGCTGCTTGCGCTCATCATTAAGTTCAAGCTGCATCCTGTGCTTTCGATGATGGTCTCGGCGCTTGCGATCGGCATCGGCGCCGGTATGCCGCTCGACCTGGTGGCGGACACTGTCACCAAGGGTGTGGGAACCACGCTGCAAAACATCGCCCTGCTCATTGGCCTGGGCTCGATGTTTGGCCAGATTCTTGAGGAGAGCGGCGGTGCCAAGAAGATCGCCCAGACCTTCATCGATACCTTTGGGCAGGGTCATTCCAGCTGGGCGCTAGGCATTACCGGTCTGGTCATCGGCACTACGGTGTTCTTTGAGGCCGGCGTGGTCGTTTTGATCCCGCTTGCGTTTAGCGTGGCATCGCAGACCAAGAAGTCGACGCTCTACTACGGCATCGCGCTGCTCGCGGGACTTGCCGCTGGCTATGCATTTGTGCCGCCTTCGGCCGGTTCGGTTTTGGTCGCCGGCACGCTCGGTGTCGACCTGGGCACCATGATTCTCGTCGGTATCCCTACCGCCTTCATCGCCATGGCGATCGCGGGCGTCATCTGGGGCCGCAACGTGGGCGGTCGCATCTTTACCGATGTTCCGGAGCACTTTACCTCTGCCGAGGGCGCGAGCGACGAAAAGGAGCTTCCCTCCTTTGGCATGGTGCTTGCCATCGTGCTCACGCCGCTTTGTCTGATTTTGCTGGGCACGCTGTCTTCTTATATCCCCATGCCCGCCGAGCTCGCCTCGATTCTCGCCTTCCTGGGCAAGCCGTTCGTCGCTTTGACGCTCGCCACGCTCGTCGCGATGTATCTGCTGGGCGCGCGCCGCGGCTACTCCGGCGCCGAGCTCAAGGCCTTGCTCGACCGCTCTCTTAAGCCCGTCGGAATGATCTTGCTGGTTATCGCTTGCGGCGGCGTCATTCGCTGGATGCTGCAGGACTGCGGCTTGGGCCAGGTTATCGGCCCTATGCTCGAGGCCTCACCGCTGCCTTTGGTGGTCGTTGCCTTTTTGATTGCCGTCATGGTGCGCGCCTCTGTCGGCAGCTCCATCGTCGCTATGACCATGGCATCGGGCATTATGGCCGCCATGCCCGCGGTTGCCGGAGCCTCGGTGCTCATGCGTGCCGCTATCTGTCTTGCCATCTGCGGCGGTGCCACGGCCCTCTCGCACGTCAACGATGCCGGTTTTTGGATGTGCTCCTCGTTCCTGGAGATTGACGAGAAGACCACCCTCAAGTCCTGGACCGTTATGGAGACGCTCATCGGCCTTTCGGGCCTCGCCTGCGCCCTGGTGATTTCGTTCTTCGCCTAGTTCGCGTAGCTAAGCATCTTCCGCCGAGTGCATCGCTCGGTACCCATTTTCACCCGATTCATTAACCAACGATTGGTACAACCGTTCAAACCAAAAGAGGAGAGCATTATGGACGAGAAGACCAAGGCACAGATTCAGCAGGAGGCAGCCGACTTGGTTGCCAAGCTGCAGCCGCGTTCCGGCAAGTTCCGCACCATCAGCCCCGAGATGGACCCGCTGCGTCTGGGCTCTGGCTGGTCCATCGAGGATCTGGACAAGCCGCAGGTCATTATCGAGTCGACGTTCGGCGACTCGCACCCGGGTTCTGCCGGCCTGTTTGAGTTGGTCGAGGAGGTCCGTGCCGGCGTTGCCGAGGCTGGCGGTCACGGTGCCCGTTACTTCTGCACCGATATCTGCGACGGCGAGGCCCAGGGCCACGACGGCATTAACTACTCGCTGCCCAGCCGCGACATGATCGCCAACATGATCGAGATTCATGCCAAGGCCACCCCGTTCGACGCCGGCGTCTTTGTCGCCAGCTGCGATAAGGGCCTGCCTGCGAACCTCATGGCCATGGGCCGCATCAACATCCCCTCCATCGTCGTCACCGGCGGTGTCATGGATGCCGGCCCCGATCTGTTGACCCTGGAGCAGCTCGGCGCGATTTCTGCCCGCTACGAGCGCGGCGAGATTTCCCGCGAGGAGCTTGAGTTTGCCAAGCACAACGCATGCCCCAGCTGCGGCGCCTGCTCCTTTATGGGCACCGCGTCGACCATGCAGGTTACCGCCGAGGCCCTGGGCCTTATGCTCCCCGGCACGGCCCTGCTGCCCGCCACCAGCTCCGATCTGCGTGAGTTTGCGCGCGAGGCCGGCCGTCAGTCCGTGTGGCTCTCCGAGCACAACCTGTGTCCGCGTGACATCGTGACCAAGGAGTCCTTCGAGAACCTCATCATGGTCCACGGCGCCATCTCCGGTTCCACCAACTCGCTGCTGCACATCCCCGCGATCGCCCGCGAGTTTGGCATCGAGATGTCCGCCGACGACTTCGATCGCCTGCACCGTGGCGCCCACTACCTGCTCAACGTCCGTCCCGCAGGCGAGTGGCCGGCGCAGTTCTTCTACTATGCGGGTGGCGTGCCGCGCATCATGGAGGAGATCAAGTCGATGCTTCACCTCGATGTCATGACCGTCACCGGCAAGACCCTCGGCGAAAACCTCGAGGACCTTAAGAACAACGGCTACTACGAGAAGTGCGGCCGCTACTTGGAGAAGTGGAACCTCAAGCGCGAAGACATTATTCGCCCGTTTGACCAGGCTTTTGGTACCGACGGCTCTATCGCCATCCTCCACGGCAACCTTGCCCCCGAGGGTGCCGTCGTCAAACACACGGTTGTTCCGCGCGAGATGTTCCAGGCCACGCTTAAGGCTCGCCCGTTCGATTGTGAGGAGGACGCCATCCACGCCGTCCTGACGCACGAGATCAAGCCCGGCGATGCCGTCATCATTCGTTATGAGGGCCCCAAGGGCTCCGGCATGCCCGAGATGTTCTACACCACCGAGGCTATCGCCAGCGACCCCGAGCTGGGCGCAAGCATTGCCCTGATCACTGACGGCCGCTTCTCCGGCGCCTCCAAGGGCCCGGCTATCGGTCATGTTTCGCCTGAGGCTGCCGTGGGCGGCCCGATTGCCCTGATCGAGGAGGGCGACCTTATCCGGATCAACATCCCCGAGCGCTCGCTGTCTATCGTGGGCATCGCCGGCAAGAAGATGGAGCCGGCCGAGGTCGACGCCGTCCTGGCCGAGCGTCGAGCCGCTTGGAAGCCCAAGGCTAATCGATATACCTCCGGCACGCTCAAGTTCTTTACCGAGCATGCGGTTTCCGCCATTCAGGGTGGCTACATGGAGTAGCGCCCATGCGCATCAAATATCTCCTCTCATAGATGCGTGGCGCAAAGAGCCCCGAGCCACGTCACCGGGGCGCGTTGTTCAGCGCCGCCGGGGCGCTCCACTCAAACGACAAGAGACGTCTTACGCAAGCGCCCGCGTCCGTGGATAAAACCACGGGCGTGGGCGCTTCACTTTATTCCCAGCCGCTTTATTCCCAGCCCTTCCACACGTCAGGCTCGTAGCCAACGGTTGCCTGGCGGCCGTTGCGAACGATGGGCTCACGAAGAATCTGCTGGTTATCGAGCACCTTTTCGAACTTCTGGTCGGCAGCAAGATACTGTACGAGCGCAACCGTGTCGGCATCTTTCGCCTTTGGATCGATCATAGCGTCGATCCCGCCGACGGCGCGCGCCACGCTTTCGAGCTCGCCTTTGCTCATCCCCTTTTCCTTCAAGTCGATGAACTGGAACTTCACACGACGTTCCTTGAAATAGCGCTGCGCCTTCTTAGTATCGAAGCTTTTCTTCGTGCCGAATAGCTGGATGTTCAAACGTACCGCCTTCGCTCAATTCTCGTCCGTCCATGATACGACAAGGGAGCCGAGCAAAAACAGAGCAGGCGGAGATAGAGGAGGACGGCGACCGACCGTCGGCAAGAGTCGGCCGGATCGGACTGGCGCCCAGCGCGCGCCGGCGACACGCTCGCAGCTGCACACATAGCCGATGTACAAGCTCGCCGCGGCGTTCCCTCGCCCCGCGGTGTGGCGATAGAGAAGCACGCCACCCGTCAATGATGGCGCCTCGGTGAAGAAAATCAACGTCTGGGTTACATCCCTTGAAAGGGGCGAAGACGGCTGCTAGAATACCTCCCCGCTATGAAGGATTTGACCAAAGCATACATCGCAATTCGGCGGCCCCTGGTATACGGGGCCTCTCCTGTTGTTCCCCAAGTGCGCTCTGAGCAGCCGCTTTCTTCCTGTCGTATCTGATGCACGCATAGCACGTGCATGTTATTTCGCCCGTGGGCCGGCGCGCCTTCGGCGAAGAATCGAATAGATACGAAGGAAGCTTATGTCTGATAATTGTACGGTCGCGCCCGCCAATGGGCGCATTACCGGTACCCAGATCCGCATCGTCGCGGTCGTCGTCCTGGGTGCCTTCTTGGCGCTACTGAACCAAACGGTGATGTCGCCTGCGCTGCCGGTCATCATGTCCGATTTCGCCATCGATGCCTCGACTGCCCAGTGGATCATGTCCATATACCCGCTGGTGAGCGGCATCATGGTCCCCGTTTCGGCGTTCCTTATCGACAAGTTCAGCACCCGCGCGCTATTCTTCGGGGCGACGCTGGTGTTCGCGCTGGGCACGCTGCTGTGCGCCGCAGCCCCTGATTTCCTGTTCCTCATCATCGGTCGCGTGTTGCAAGCGGCGGGCTCAGGCGTGCTCATGCCGCTTGTCTCGGTGGTTCCCATGCTGGTGTTCCCCGTCGAGAAACGAGGAACGGCTATGGGCATGGCGGGCATCGTCATGTCGGCGGGTCCCGCGGTCGGCCCCGTCGTAGGCGGTGCGGTGATCGACACGTACGGCTGGCGCACCATGATCGGCGCCATCGTCCCCCTCGCAATTCTCGTGCTGGTGCTGGGCGTGTTCATGCTGAAAAACGTGGGCGAGCTGAAGAACCCCAAGCTCGACCTGCCCTCGGTCGTCCTCTCCACCATCGCCTTCGGCGGACTTCTCTACGGGTTCTCGAGCGCCTCGTCGATGGGTTGGGGCAACCCCGTGGTGCTCGGCTCGATCGTCGCGGGTGTCGTGTGCTTGGTGCTGTTCGTCGTACGCCAGGGCAAAATCGAGGACCCGCTGCTTCAACTGGGCACGCTCAAGACGCGCGAGTTCCGCGTGGCCGCCATCATCGTCACGCTCATCAACGCCGCATGCCTGGTCACCAACACGCTGTTGCCGTTGCTGCTGCAAACCTCGCTTGGCGCTTCGGCCTTCGAAACCGGCATGGCCATGCTTCCCGCCGCGGCGGTGGGCATCATCATCAGCCCTATCTCCGGCGTGGTGTTCGACAAGTTCGGTCCGCGTGCCATCTCGATCGTCGGCCTGGCCCTCATGACCGGCGCCCTGTTCCTGCTCTCGCTTTCGACGGTAAACACGCCCATCTTGGTGGTTGCGCTGTTCTGCATGCTGCAGTCCGCCGGCCAGTCGCTCGCGAACATGCCGGTGAACACATGGGGTGTCAATGCCTTGAAAAATGACATGATCGCCCACGGCAACGCCATCGCGAACACCGGCCGCCAGGTCGCCGGCGGTTTGTGCACGGCGCTCATCATCACGGTCATGACAAGCGTCACCGCGTCGGCCGGCGTCGATGCGAGCATCCAAGTAGCCACCGCCGTGGGCGCGGGCGTCGCTTACAAGGTGTGCGCGGCAATCGGCCTCGTTTCCCTTATCTGCGCCATATTCAGCGTGCGCACCAAGAAAACCGCACCGAAAACGAAGGAGGCATAAGCGATGTCCGAGATTCTGTCCGAGCGCATCCCGCTCGAGCTCGAGGGGACGCCCGTTTCGAGCATCATGATTGAAGAGCCGTTCACCTGCACGCAGGATTGCACGATTTCCGACGTGGTGCGCATGCTCGCCGAAAACGAGGTGAGCAGCATGCCCGTAATCGATGAGCGCAACCAGGTGGTCGGGTTCATCTCCGACGGCGATGTCATGGGAGCCATCGCGCAGCATCGCGCTCACACCATCTTCACGGGCGGCGACGCGTCCATGCTGTACTTCGACGATCAGAGCCTTGAGCAGCGCATCGAAGACCTGAAGGATCGCTGCGTCATGGATTTCGCGACGCGCCAGGTAGTGTGTGCCCGTCCCGAGCAGAGCATCGCCCGCGTCGCCGCGCTGCTGGCGAAGAAGAAGTTCAAGAAGCTTCCTGTGGTTGATGACGAGGGCAAACTCGTGGGGGTCATCCGCCGCTCCGCCATCACCAAATACATCTTCGGCATCCTTTTCCAATAGGGGCAGGTCGCACTTGAGGCGAACATCTCGAGGCATCGAGCCAGCAACTGGACCAGACAACCTTGACACGCACGCGCTTTCCCTCGATGCTTCGGTAAGGGGAGCTGCGAAAATCGCAGCACGGGTGATCGGCGCCGCGCCCCCGAAGGCAAAAGCGAACACGGGAGCGATACGATGGGAAAAGTCCTGGACGAAGATTTGGTTTATGAGATTCTCTCCGTCGTGGCAGAGATTCCGGCGGGATGCGTCGCCTCGTACGGTCAGATAGCGCGCCTCATCGGCAGGGAGAAAAACTCTCGCCTGGTCGGAGCGGTGCTGAGCGAGGCGGATCGCTACGGCGATTATCCCTGCCACCGCGTCGTCAACCACGCGGGACACCTCGCGCCAAACTTCCCCGACCAGCGAGCACTACTGACGGAGGAAGGAGTCGCCTTCCGAGACAACGGCTGCGTCGACATGAAAAAGCACCAGTGGAACGAGTAGCCAGGCAGCGTAGCGTCGAAAGGAGCGACGCCACGGGGAACGACCTGCGCCCCGCCGCCGGACAACCTATGGCAAAGTGACACGTCCCACAAAGAGCGGAGCACCAGTACGAGACACGACCGCGACGTAAAAAGACCCTATGATACTCGTAAGCATCTATCTGATTGCCCGCCTCGAGGTACCCAAAGAACGAGAGATGCCGAAACCCCTAGACAAAGAAAAAGGTCGGGAGCTTTTATGCTTCCGACCTGAAGTTTCATGGTCGCGGGGGGGCGGATTTGAACCACCGACCTTCGGGTTATGAGGTCGCTACGACGTTGTTTCATTCAGACATTTCGACCCAAATTGAAGTCAATATAACTCCAGGTCATTTGATGTTTTCATAGATTTACGAAAGAAAAGTACGCGGAATAATTCGACCCAAATTCGACCCACAACGAGCTTGAAAGCGGTCAGGCGGAGCATTACCCTTGGGGTGTGACCCCACGCAGGGCCCACCACCAAGGGTAATGCCCACCCGCCCCAGCCCTTTGCGCCATTCCGCGCAACCGAGCGCGATTCTCAGGCACTTCAGGCAAGGAACACGATGAACGACCGACCTCTCGTCATAGGCAAAGGAACGAAGCAACGCCGCGACAAATACACGTGGCGCTACCGTCACAGCCTCGGCAAGGATCCGGTCACGGGCAAATACCGCTATTCGCCGTGGCAGACCATACATACCACCAAAAGCCGAGAGGTCGACGCCGCACTCGAAGCCTACAAGGCAGAAGTCAACAGTGGCACCTACGTCCAAAAATCGAGGGACACCGTCGGCTCGTACGCAAAAAAGTTCCACGACAACCGCGAAGGAACCATCACGCCGCTCGCCTACTCGACATCCTACTCAATCGAGAACCGGACGCGCACATCACATGCGTGATGCTCATGCTCGACACCGACATGAGAAGGGCAGAAGCCCTCGGGATGACGTGGTCCGATGTCTCCGTCGAGAACAGAAGCATCCTCATTGAGCAGCAGTTCGCGGCCGATCGAAGCGTTCGCTCGCCCAAAAGCAAGAAAAGCGTGCGGAGGATCTCGATAAGCGAGACGCTGACGTCGTATCTCGAATTCTGGAAAAAGGAGCAGGCCCGCGAAATGGAAGCCTTCGGCCTGGAACAAGTCAAAGGCACTCCGCTCGTCCACTCATTCGAACGAACGAAAGACAGGCATCCCCAAGTCAACTTCATGGACCTGAATGGGTTTTCGCGCTGGTTCAGAAACTTCAGCATCGAGAACGGGTTCGGCAAGTTCGAAGGCGTTCGAACATACCATTATGTGAAGGAAACTGTCGACGGGGAAACGATTTCGAAGCGTTATGAGCATAAAGAGTGGCTCGAATTGAGGGATTACCTCAGGAAGCATCCCAAGGTTCGCGAGGCGAGGCATATCAGCACATATGAGAGCGAGCACCTTCCTTACGGATATTCGGGCCTATCGAGCCACACCGCTACTGCCGCTACTGCCCGCTACTGCCCGCCAGCTTCCGAACCAGCGGGCGGTAGCAGCACCCCGAACATCTCGCCGACAGCGCAGAGAGTCGTCGACCTGGCGGCCAAGGCCGACATCGAGGACGTGATGCTGTGCGACCTGCCCGGCGTCCTGTCCTTCCTAGGGCTGCCACCTGAGACGGAGATGCCGCCGGGCAACAAGGGGAAGACGAAGCTCAAGAAGCTCTACAGGAAGGTGGCGCCGAACAAGGCATACCACTCCGGCGAGCGCGCCAAGGATTTGATCTCGCACCTCGACATGGCAGAGATCAGGGCATCGGCGCCCGTCCACGAATTGGGATGCAGTTCAATACGAGCTCGGGGCTCTTTTCGTCTAGATTGGGGACGCATGGCCGGACGAAAACAATTTGCGTCTGGTAATAAGCGTACGAAAGCGCAATTTACGTCTTAATTCTGTACGCAAATCAAGACGAAAATCGTTTACGTCTGCTTTAATCCGTACGAAAACGGTTTTCGTCTTGCAGGGCAGTTGCCGTTTCTACAGTTCAACTTCCAGTTCGGCTTTGTGCTCGTAGAGGTAGTCGCGCATGTAGGGGATGGCAAATGAGACCTTGCCGTACGAGGGAGCCTCGATAATCGATTCTCTTAACAGGCGGCTGCGGACGGAGCTCACCTGTTGAGGCGTTTTGTTTAGGCCATCGGCAACCATGCTAGTCGAGCTCGTCTGCCCCAAAGACGCCATGCTCAGCAGATAAGCGATGCACGTGGGCGGAATGCGCTGCAGCGCGGGCTCAATCACCATGGCGCAGAAGCGTTCGCGTGCCGTTGCAATGCCACGCTCGGCTTCTTCTTCTCCAATAATCGCTGTATGTGCGCGTCTTGCCAACTGCCATGCGTAGTATCCAACGAGTTGGATCATGAAAGGATAGCCTTGCGTTGCCTCGGCAAGTTGGCCGGCAATACCTGGCTGCAACTCCATGCCAGACGCTTCAATGGTTTCCTCGAGGGAGTACGACACTTCGGTTACTGCCACAGCCTTCAGATCAAAGGGGAGGGCACGGCGCAAAAACGTAAGTGTCTTTCCGTTGATGATGCTTTCAATCATCGAAGGCAGCCCAGCAAAAACAAAGGCGATATCAAGGTCTTCGCCGATAACCTGCTGAATCGCAATGGAGAGCGTTCGGACCTCATCGAGCTCTGCGTCTTGAACCTCGTCGAGAGTGATGAGCAGGCCATTTCCATTCTTGGATATTGTCTGTCTCATGGCGTCGCGTAGCGATGGGCCGATTCGCTCAATATCTATGCTGCCGATGGATATGCCAGCTACGGTGGGCTCAAATCTGGCGTGTTTGGCCTGGAATTTGGGCTGCAGCTGTTCGAGAATGCGCTGGCAAAGTCCCTCGGTTGCGACCTCTTTTATGACCGTCCAGCCACGGCTTTGCGCCAAACGTGAGCACTCGTCAAGGAGGACCGTCTTGCCCGTTCCACGGACGCCGGCTATGCGCATTAGGCGCCCCGGGGCACCAGGCCCGTTGACGAGGCCCTCATTGAATTCTTCGAGCACATCTTCGCGGCCGATAATCGTGGGAGGTGTTTTACCTGCTGTGGGCTTAAAAGGGTTTGTTTGCATGTGAGCCACCTTTGCTCAAGATATAGCAAGATATAGCAAAGTATAGCAAGATATAGCAAAGTATAGTGAGATATAGCAACGTATAGCGCTGTTCGCGGGTTCTTACGGTGGTGCTATTTTCCGAATGCCGCGCGGATAAAGCGCTGGGCGAACAGCTTGTTGGCGACGTTGATGACATGGCCCAGGAACAGTGCCGAGATGGCGGTCGTGACGCCAAAGCCGCCCAGGTTGTACATAAAGATCAGCGACAACGCGAGCGAGGCGGCGACATGTGAGCAGTCAAACACGACTTTTACGTCACCAAAGCGGCGTTTAAGCTTTTCGGCAATGACTTGCACCAAGCCGTCGGGCGCGTTGGGGACAACGCCCATGTTGACGACGAGACTTACGCCAAATGCGGTGACAGCGAGGGAGAGCAGCATGGTCGCAATCTGTGTGGGGAGTGCCGTGGGATGCAGTGGGTTGACCGCCATGAAGAGGTCGGTCAAGCCGCCAATCAGCGTTGAGAAGAACAACTCGAGCAGGATGCGCGGCTGGAACTCGCGTCGCAAGATGGCTAATTGCGCCACGATGTAGGCGACGTAGGTTGCGGTGATCCAAAAGCCGAGCGTCTTGCCAGTGAGCATGGATAGGGTTGTGGCAAAGCACGTGAGCGCGGCGACGCCCAGGCCGGATGCCGTCTGGAGACTCATACCGAGTGCCAGTACTGCAACGCCCACAAGATACATCAGCATTCTGATGACGGTATGGCACCAGTCGATGTTCTCGCCATGCATGATGATGAGCGGTCGTATGTTGCTACCCGTCCTTTCGGTTGTGTGAAAAAGCTGACCCGGGCCGGCAAAAGAGGGTTATCGGAGGCACTGCTGCAAAAGCAGAAAAGCCGGCCCCACGGTCAGTCGTCTAGGAAGTGTCTCGCTGTGCCGGAATGGGACTAAAGGTCCAACGAGACGGGAAGAAAGCAAATGGCATTGCGTGGGCGATAAGATGCCAAGATGGTAGGGTGTGTCTTAGCATCCTATTGCCCACGCTCAACGAAATCGGTTTCGTTTGAGCCTAAGTATACGCACGGGATTTTATTTGCGAAGAGAAAAACAATAAAAAGGTGAACGTTCACCTAATCGCAATAACTCGTTGGCTGTAGTTACGGTGGAATAGTTGAAGGCCTTGAGCAGGAACTATTCCACCGCAACTTATGAGGGGGCGGGGGATGCGATAGTATTGCATGGTGGTATTCGACAAACCGTGGGCTTCATCCGAGGGCTTTATGGAACAACACCAGCATTATCAGAGCCTGCAAGACCAGGCATACAACGCATTGCGCTCCAAGATCATCTATGCCGAGCTCAAGCCCGGCACGCGCCTTTCGGCGATTGGTCTGGAAAAGGAGACGGGAATCGGGCGCACGCCCATTCGCGAGTCCTTTGTACGCCTGCGTGAGCAGGAGCTGGTGGAAACGCGCCCCAAAAGCGGCACCTACGTCTCTAAGATCAGCATGGAACACGCCGAAAACGCCTGCTTCTTGCGTGAGAAGCTCGAGAGAAGCGTGCTTATTAAATGCTGTTCGGCCGCCACGCCCGAGCAAAAGCATCGGCTCGAGCAGATTCTTGCCGAGTCCGAGTCGCTCGACCATAGCGAAACGCGTCGCTTTTTCGATCTGGACAACCTGTTCCATGAGACGTGTTTTGAGATTGCCGGCCGCCACATGTTGTGGGATTGGATGAAGAGCGTCAATACGCATTTTGAGCGATACAACTGGTTGCGTATGGTCTCTCAGGATCTGGATTGGGAGCCGATTCGTCGGCAGCATCGCCGAATTCTCGAGGCCATTAAAAAGGGCGATACCGACACGGCGAGCTATCTGGCCGAGACACACCTGCACCTGATGCCCGAGGAGCAGGGCCCGGTTATCGCCTTACATCCTGACTATTTTGAGCTGTCCAAAGACACGGCCATCTAACTCGTTCTCTTCATTAGTTGCGGTGAAATAGGGATTGTTTTGCGGCTCTGATGGTGTAAGCAGTCCGTATTCCACCGCAAGTGCCGGGGCACATCGGGGCACGAAAACGCTGCGGCGCCGCTTGGAGGAAAAGACCGGAAGCAAGGGTCCATTCCTCCAGACGGTGCCGCAGCTGTTTTGATGGTTCGGCTTTTGTCGAAGTGTCTTAGTTGAGTGCGACTGCCAGCCGAGTAGGCAAAGCGGCTCGGGGGCGTGTCGCTTCCGTCACGTTCTATCAGCATACAAGACGGTTTTGGTTCTTGCTCGTGACGGAAACGGCGCGCTTCCGAGCCGTTTTAAAAGAAAGGGGGCGAAGTCTAGGGCACGCCCCCTTTCACGATAGAGAGCTAAACCTAGCCGCGGACCTTTTTGACGACGTCCATGGCCTCGCGGGCAATCTGCTCGACCTTGGAGAAGTCGCCGTCGGCAAACAGGGCCGGCTTAACCATCCAGGTGCCACCGCAGGCGATGATGGCGGAGGAGCTCAGGTACTCCTCGACGTTGGCGGTGCTCACGCCGCCGGTAGGCATAAAGCGGTGACCGACAAACGGAGCGGCGAGGGCCTTGATGGTGTTCAGGCCGCCATACTGGGACGCGGGGAAGAACTTGGTGACCTTGAGGCCCAGGTTCTCGGCTGCGGTGACCTCGGAGGGGGTCACGGTGCCGGGAAGGACGGGCAGGTCGATGTCGATGCAGTGCTTCACGACGTCCTCGTTGTAACCCGGGGAGACGATGAACTTGGCACCGGCTGTGCGGGCCTGCTCAACCTGCTCGACGGTCAGGACAGTGCCGGCGCCAACACACATCTCGGGCTCGGCCTCGGCCATAGCGGCGATGCACTCGGCGGCGCAGGCGGTGCGGAAGGTGACCTCGGCGGACTTCATGCCAGCTGCCATAAGGGCGTGGGCGAGCGGAGCGGCGTCCTCGACCTTGTCGAGCACAACGACCGGCACGATGCCCAGGGACTCAAGCGTGGTGTAGAACTGATCGAACATGATGTTCCTTTCGATGTGTGGCGCGCATGGGCGCGTGATTACCAAATGTGCTGGTCAGGAGCCGATTTTGGATTGGTTATCGGAGGCACCGCTTGGGGTTCAAGCAATTCCAAAACCGGCTGCTCGACCAGTCATGTAGGGAATGCCAGGCAAAACCGGAATGGGACTGGTGGTTTTGCCCGGCCGGAGGAATCGGGGAGCGGGCCGCAGGGGTATGGGATTGGAAAGCTGCGGCCCGCGGAATGGAGACGGACTAGCGCGCGACGCGGGTGCCACCGTCGGCGGCTGATGCTACGGCTGCGATCTCGTCTGCGGTTACCAAGTTGGAGTCGCCCTTGATGGTGAGCTTGAGGATCGAAGCCGCAATCGCGTAGTTGACGGCAGCCTGCGGATCGAAGTCGTTGATGAGGGCGTGGACCAGGCCGGCGTTGAAAGCGTCGCCGGCGGCAACACCCTCAAGCACGTGCACATCGTGAGCAGGGGAGAACCAGTGCTCGCCGCTCTCGGCGTCATAGAGCATGCCCATCCAGATGGAGCGCTCGACGCAGGAGATGTTGCGGACGACCGAAGCGACCTTCTTGCAGCCGTACTCGGCGCAAATCTGACGGGCCATCTCGACGTAGGTGTCGCGCTCCTCGATGCCGTGGGCAAGGGAGCCGGAGACGCAGGTCATGCCGAGGCCGGCGGGTGCGTCCTCGTCGTTGGCGATGCAGATGTCGACGAGCGGCAGGAGCTCCTTCATGGTGGTCTGCGACTTCTCGGGCGACCACATCTTGCCGCGATAGTTCACGTCGCACACGGTCGTGATGCCCTTGGCGCGGCAGGCGGTGAGGGCATCCTTGCAGGCGGCAGCCATCTCATCGGAGACGGCGGGGGTCACGCCGGAGAAATAGAAGACATCGATGCCCTTGAGTATCTCGTCCCAGTCAAAGACGTCGCGCTTGGCCATGTTGATGGCAGAGTACTTGCGGTCGTAGACGCAACCGTTGCCGCGCTGCGAGGCACCGACCTCAAACACATAGGAGCCAAGGCGGTCGCCCTGACGCACGACGCGCGTGGTGTCGACGCCGTAGGCCTTCAGCGAACGCAGGGCGCACTCGCCCAGACGGTTGGCCGGGACAACGGAGACGTAAGCGGCCTTGTCGCCCTGGTAGGCCAGGGAAAGCGCAGTGTTGGCCTCGGCGCCGCCGTAGCGGACGTCAAACTCGGTTGCCTGCTCAATACGCAGGTGGTCTTTGGGTGAGAGTCTCATCATGATCTCGCCGAAGGTAAGAACCGTTTTACCCATGGTCGCGCAGCTCCTTTTACTCGTGCGTACACCTTTGATATGGCGTTGGCACACAGGTGCCAAGACGGTAGGGTGCGTCTTTGCACCTGCGTGCCAACGCTCGCCGAAATCGGTTTACGAAATCGGTTTCGTTTCGAGTTGTAGTATACTCACCTACAGCGTTTTGCAACCGAGATTTTTAAAAAATGCCTAAAATGGCTCAGACTGCCGACATTGGGAAACGGGGTGCGCTATGGCGCAGATGAGAATCAAGGACATTGCCGCCGAGGCGGGCGTGAGCCCGGCCACGGTCTCGCGCTATCTCAACAACCGCCCCGGGCAAATGACCGAGGAGACCCGTGCTCGCATCGCGGCAGTTATCGAGCGCACCGGCTATCGCCCACGTGCCGCCGCGCGCAATCTGCGCAGGTCGCGTACGAACCTCATCGGTGTGATTCTGGCTGACATCGCCAACCCGTTCTCGAGCGCCATGCTCGAGGGCCTTTCCGCCAGCGCCGCGGCGCGCGGCTGCTCGCTCATGACGGCCATTAGCGGCAACGACCCCGCTAAGGAAGCGGAGTCGCTCACCAGACTTATCGATGCCGGCGTGGACGGCCTGGTCGTCAACACCTGCGGAGGCAATGACGAGGCGATCGCCGCGGCAGCGGGACGTCTGCCCGTCGTACTGCTCGACCGCGACGTTGCCGACGGCGGTATTGACCTGGTGACATCTAACAACCGTGAGCTGGTCGCCGGCTTGGTAGACGCCTTGGCAGCTGCGGGCAGCGAGCGTCTGTGCCTGCTCACCGAGGCAAGCGACGATAGCCCCGTGCGTCGAGAGCGCGCCGAGGCCTTTGCCGACGAGCTTTCGCGCCGCGGCCTTGCGGGCGAGGTCGTCACCCTGGCCGACGGTGGCGCCACGGGCGTTGGCCGTTTGGACAAGACCATCCGCGACTACGCGGGCAAAAGGCTCGGCCTTATCGCCGTCAACGGCCTGGTTTTCCTGCGTCTGACCGAGGCGCTGGCGCAGCTTGGTCCCTCGCTGCCGGCGGGGCTCAAGATCGCGACGTTTGACGACTACCCCTGGAACCATGTGCTCTTTGGCGGCGTCACCACGGCCGCGCAGGACACCCTCACCATTGCCGAGCGCGTAGTCGAGCGCCTTTCCGAGCGCATCGACGTCGTTACCACCACCGTGGGCGAGGCCGCAAAGCTGGCGCCCAAACGCATTGAGATCCCCGGCCACATCGAACACCGCGCATCGACCTCGCGCTAGCCTGTGTGATAATATATAGACAATGTCATACAGGAGGTATCCATGGCTGCGTCTGTGCTGAGTGTGCGAGTGGACTCGTCAATTAAAGACTCATTTGCCGAACTGTGCGAAGAGCTTGGCATGACTTCGTCTGTTGCGGTCAATATGTTTATGAGGCAGATGCTGCGCGAGCGCTCTCTGCCGTTTGTTCCTTCACTTGGTAAAAGCTCTGCGAGCGAAAGCGCCGCGACGGGCATTTTGGATACTGCCCAGATTGAGTCCGCCGTCCGCGAGGCGGCCTGCTCGATTCCCGCCATCAAAACCGTGATTCTTTTTGGTTCGTATGCCCGTGGCGAGGCGCATGCCGATAGTGATATTGACTTGCGTCTCGAAGTCGATCGCGAGCAGGGCTTTGGTCTTTTTGCGCTGTCGGCGTTTGGCGAGGCGGTGCGCAAAGAAACCGGGAGGCAGGTTGATCTCGTCTCTAGTGATCATCTTGATGACGAACTTGCCGCGGTAATCGAGCGCGAAGGAGTGATCCTTTATGATCGCGCGTAAGTCAGACGGCCTCCGCGCTCAAGAGGTTTTGGAAGCCATCTCCGAAACGAACGAGCGCATCAAGGCTTTTGATATCACCGAGGACCAGTTTCTGCATGCGAATGACGTGCGGACGAGGGCGTTGGCGGACTCCCTTTTGATGTGTGCGCTTAGGGTAACGGAAGAAGCGGGCAAGTTGTCGGAACGCTCGCAGCGGCTTCATCCCGAAATCGAATGGCGTGGAATTATCGGCATGAGAAATTATCTTGCGCATGATTACGGCAATGTCGACCGCTCGGTTGTTTGGGATGCAGTGACGATGGAGTTCCCTACGCTGGAACGGGCCTGTAGACAAATTGTCTCCGAATCTGAACGCTAACCACTCGTTCGCAACGGCCTGTTCGCGCACGTTTTTTGAGCGCTTGATACGCTTTAACCCTGCGGAAACATTTTTCTGCGATAGTATCTGCGATATAGACCAGTCGAAACCCGCCCGAAAGAAAGGGGAGCGACATGAACCAGCAGAACATCGATTACGTACTCCGCTCCGTAGAGCAGCGTGACATCCGCTTTGTGCGTCTGTGGTTTGTCGACATTCTCGGCCGCCTCAAGAACTTTGCCATTAGCCCCGAGGACCTCGAGGTCGCTTTTGAGGAGGGTATTGGCTTTGACGGCTCCGCCATCGAGGGCTTTGCCACGCCCGAGGAAGCCGACATGCTGGCGTTTCCCGATGCTTCGACCTTCCAGATCCTGCCGTGGCGCCCGAGCCACAACGGCGTCGCCCGTGTGTTCTGCGACGTGTGCACTCCCGATTGCAAGCCGTTTGCCGGCGACCCGCGCGATGCCCTGCGCCGCATGTTCCGCAAGGCCGAGAAGGCTGGCTATCTGCTCAACGTGGGCGCCGAGCTGGAGTATTACTACTTCCCCGACGAGCACACCCCCGAACCGCTCGACAACGTGGGCTACTTCGATCTTTCAGTGAGTGACGCCGCCCGCGACCTGCGCCGCAACACGGTCCTCACGCTCGAGAAGATGTCCGTGCCCGTGGAGTACACCTTCCACGCCGCCGGCCGCTCGCAGCACGGCATGAGCCTGCGCCACGCCGAGGCCCTGAGCATGTCCGATGCCATCACCACGGCCAAGCTCATCATTAAGCAGCAGGCCTACGAGAGCGGTTGCCACGCCTCCTTTATGCCCAAGCCGTTGGCAGGCGAGGACGGCAGTGCTATGTTCCTGTGCCAGTCGCTATTCGACCACGACGGCAACAACGTCTTTTGGGGCGAGGACGACGAGAAGTACCATCTCTCCGATATCGCCAAGCACTACATGGCCGGCATCCTGGCGCATGCCCGCGAGATCAGCGCCATCACCAACCCCACGGTCAACTCGTATAAGCGCATCACCACGGGCGGCGATTCCGTGCCGCAGTACGCCACGTGGGGCCTGCGCAACCGCGCGAGCATGGTCCGCATCCCGGTCTACAAGCCCGGCAAGCAGCTGTCCACGCGCATCGAGCTGCGCAGTCCCGACCCCATGGCCAACCCGTACCTGGTCAACGCCGTCACGCTGGCGGCTGGTCTCGACGGCATCGAGCGCAAGCTAGAACTCCCGCCCGAGGCAACGGCCGAGACGCTCAAGCTTACCGACCGTCAGATGGTCGAGGCCGGCTACACGCCGCTGCCGCGTTCGCTCAAAGAGGCACTCGACGTGTTTGAGGACTCGCAGTTTATGAAGGATGCCCTCGGCGAGCATATCCACAGCTTCTTCCTAAAAAAGAAGCGAGACGAGTGGCATAAGTTTGAGTCTACGATCACCGAGTGGGAGATCAAGCACTACCTGGCGAACTCCTAATCGCGCTGGCTTGTTCCAGTACGATTGAGCTCATTTCTTTGGAGGCCGATATGTCCGAAAAGAGTGCCCTGTTCATGGCGCGCACGACGCGCTTCCACGAGTTTGCCCGCAGCTTGACGACCACCCTGGGTGTCGAGGTGAGCCTGGCAACCCCCGATTCGCCGACTGCGGCGCACGACTTTGACCTGCTGATCCTCGATTCCGACGGCATTCGCAGCGACCGCATCGATCAGATTGCCAAGTGGCTTGACGATCGTGGCGGCGTCCCCATGCTGGTGATCGTCGACGATGAGGCCCTTGGCACCCTGCGCCTGCCGAATCACGCGCATGCCGACTTTGTGTGCCCCACGGCGACGCCCAACGAGCTCAAGGCTCGTGCGCAGCGCCTGATGGGCGAGGAGGAGACCGTCACCGCCGACGATGTACTCAACATCGATAACCTCGAGATTAACCTGGCCACCTACCAGGTGACGCTCGATGGCGAGCCCATCGACCTGACGCTGATGGAGTACTCGCTGCTGAGCTTTTTGGCGACGCACCCCAACCGCGCCTACAGCCGCGAGGTGCTGCTGCACCGCGTGTGGGGCTTTGAGTACTGCGGCGGCACGCGCACCGTCGACGTGCACATTCGACGCATCCGTTCCAAGGTGGGCCCGCAGATTGCGGCACACATCACCACCGTCCGCGGCGTGGGCTATCTGTTTAAGGACTAGCTTTTCACCACAAAGGGGACAGGCACCTTTGTGGTGGTATTGACGCAGGCCGGGTCCTTTTGGGTCTGCAGCAGAACTTAAGCCTTCCTAAAAGATTGCGTTCTCATACACGTTCGCCCGCATATTGGGGTACAACTCAACGTGAACAATGATGGCCCGCCACATGTTTGGCGGGCCTTTGGTTATTAGACGAAAGGATCGCAGCCATGAGCGAGAACGATTCCCAGCGTCCCCAGGATGCGGGCAACGCCGGCGAGACCCAGCAGCAGCCGCGTGTGCAGGTGGAGTCGACGCCTGCCAGTAGCAACATTCCCTACGTGCAGGCCTACGACACGCAGACCGGCAAGCCGCTGGGCGGTGCGCAGGTCGTGAACAAGCACACGGTGGTCAAGACCAAGACCAAAAAGCTGCCGATCTTTATTACGGCACTCGCCGGCTGTGCCTGCGGCGCCCTGCTGGTCATTGCGCTCATTATGAGCGGCACGCTCGATATCGGTGGCGGCAAGAATGCCGTGACGGCGGGTGCTTCGGGTTCGTCGACGCAAAAGATCACGATCGATTCCGAGGACACCACGCTGGCCGAGGCCGTTTCTGCCAAGGCATTGCCCTCCGTCGTTTCCATCACCGCCACTTCGAGCGGTAGCCAGAATGGCTCGCTTTCGCAGTCTGCTGGCGAGTCGGATAGCTCGGGCAGCGTCGGTTCGGGCGTCGTGCTCGATACCGAGGGCCACATCCTCACCAACAACCACGTGGTCGACGGCTACGACCAGTACGTGGTCACCATGGACGACGGCACCACCTACGAGGCCGAGTTCGTGGGCAACGATGCTTCGAGCGACCTGGCCGTCATCAAGCTCAAGGACGCCGACGCCTCCAAGCTCACGCCGATCGAGATCGGTGATTCCTCCAAGCTCAACGTGGGCGAGTGGGTCATGGCGATCGGTTCGCCGTTCGGTAACGAACAGTCTGTCTCTACGGGCATTGTGTCGGCGCTGTATCGCTCCACGGCCATGAGCTCTACCAGCGGTAACACCATCTATGCCAACATGATCCAGACCGATGCCGCCATCAACCCGGGCAATTCCGGTGGTGCGCTCGTCAACGACAATGGCGAGCTCGTGGGTATCAACTCGCTCATCGAGAGCTACTCGGGCTCCAGCTCGGGCGTGGGCTTTGCCATTCCGGTTAACTACGCCAAGAACATTGCCGACCAGATTATCGACGGCAAGACGCCGATGCATCCGTACATGGGCGCTACGCTTTCGAGCGTCAATGCGCTCAACGCCCGCACCAACAAGCTGAGCACCGATAGCGGCGCGTATGTGGCGAGCGTCGTCGAGGACGGTCCCGCCGCCAAGGCTGGCATCCAAGAGGGCGACGTCATCACCAAGCTGGGCGACGACGAAATCACGAGCGCCGATGGTCTGATCATCGCACTGCGCAGCCACGAGGTGGGCGAGAAGGTCGAGATCACGCTTATGCGCGGCAAGGAAGAGAAAAAGGTCACCGTCGAGCTGGGCTCCGACGAGGAGCTGCAGAACCAGCAGCAGGACGACAGTTCGACCGACACCGGCAACGGCGGTATTACCGACGAGCAGCTGCGCCAGTACCTGGAGGAGCTGTTAGGCCAGCGGGGCCAGGGTCAGGGCTACGGCCAGGGCTACTAGCGAGCCGTTTCGCTCATACCGATGCCAGAGGGGCTGTCCCACCAACGCGGGACAGCCCCTCTTTTCTTATTGATCCGTTGGGGACGGAGGAAAACGGATCACTTGGGGCTGACAAGAGGCCTGGTTCGTAATGGTCTGGACAGTTAGTTCAGATACGTATAAATCTGGGGCAGCTTGGGATGCGTTTTGAGCAATTTTTGATTGGGATGGGGCTCGAATGGGTGTTTGGAAGGGAGAGCGGGACGTTTACATGGTCTCGAGGAGCCCAAATTAGTTGAAACAGGGGTGTTCGTGCCTGATTCAGCTCTAGGATTTATACGTATCTGAACTAACTGTCCACCCCAGTCTGGCGGCTGCCGATTCGGTGCGGTTCGAAAGGGCTATTCGGCCCCGTTGCGACCGGTGGTACTCTTGTATCCGTTTGAAATCGAGCGAAGGAGTGCCGCTATGGAGCAATCGAGCCTGTTTGGTGACGGCGTGGACATCGATACCGAAACGCCCACGAGCATGGATACCGCTGCACCGGACGATGCCCGTGCCCAGGCGGCAGCGCGTGCGGCCGAGCTGCGCCACGAGCTCGATTACCACGCCTATCGCTACTACATGCTCGATGCGCCCGAGATCACGGACGCCGCCTTCGACAAAATGCTCGTTGAGCTGCAGGAAATCGAGGCGGCCTATCCCGATCTGGTGACGCCCGACAGCTATACCCAGCGCGTGGGCGGCTACGTGAGCGAGCAGTTTACGCCGGTCACGCACATGGCACGCATGTATTCCATGGATGATGCCATGGATCTGGACGAACTCGACGCGTGGCTCCAGCGCGCCGAGGATGCGCTCGGTGCCGGCAGCGTCACCTATACCTGCGAGCTTAAGATCGACGGTCTGGGCGTGGCCCTTACCTACCAAAACGGCACCTTCGTACGTGCGGCCACACGTGGCGATGGCACCACGGGCGAGGATGTGTCGCTCAACGTGCGCACCATCAAGGATGTGCCCATGCACCTGTCCGAGCCGGCGCTCGCTCACATGGGCGCCGACCGCGAGCGCACCATTGAGGTGCGCGGCGAGGTCTACATGCCTAAGGGCAGCTTTGTTCGTCTGAACGACGAGGCCGATGCCGAGGGTCGCGACCCCTTCGCCAACCCGCGCAACGCTGCCGCCGGCAGCCTGCGCCAAAAGGACCCCAAGATCACGGCACGCCGCGATCTTGCCACCTTTATCTATGCCATCGCCGATACCGATCCGCTGCACGTCCACAGCCAGCGCGAGTTCCTCGACTGGCTGCGCAACGCTGGCTTTAGCGTCAACCCTAACGTTGCCCGTTGCGCCACGCCCGCCGAGGTCCACGAGTTCTGTGCCCAGGCGCTTGAGCACCGCGGTGATCTGGACTACGACATCGACGGCGTGGTCGTAAAGGTCGACAGCTTCCAGCAGCAGCTCGACCTGGGCTTTACTGCCCGCGCGCCGCGCTGGGCCATTGCCTTTAAGTTTCCGCCCGAGGAAAAGCAGACCATCCTGCGCGAAATCCGCATCCAGGTGGGCCGCACCGGTGTGCTCACGCCGGTCGCCGAGTTCGACCCGGTGACGGTTGCCGGCTCCACCATCGCGCGCGCCACGCTGCACAATATCGACGAGATCCGTCGCAAAAACGTGCGCGAGGGCGACACCATCATCGTGCACAAGGCGGGTGACGTGATCCCGGAGGTCGTGGGCCCGGTACTCGACAAGCGCCCGGCCGATTCGGTCGACTGGCACATGCCCGAGGTCTGCCCCGTGTGCGGCAGCCCCGTGGTCCACGAGGACGGCGAGGTCGCTTACCGCTGCGTCTCCGTCGACTGTCCCGCGCAGCTCAAGGAGCGACTGCTTCACTGGGTGAGCCGCGGCTGCATGGACGTCGACGGCCTAGGCGACGAGATTGTCGACAAGATGATCGCCGCCGGGCTGATTCACGACGTCGCAGACTTCTACCAGCTCACGGTTGACGACATCGCCGGGCTGGACACGGGGCGCACCTATGCCAGCTCCAACAGCAAAAAGGGCGTCAAGAAGGGCGACCCCATTCCGGTGGGCCTCAAGACGGCCGAGAAAATCATCGCCGAGCTCAACAAGTCCAAGAGCCAGCCGCTCGGTCGCGTGCTGTTTGCCCTGGGCATCCGCCACGTGGGCAAGAGCGTGGGCGAGGTCATCGCCGAGCGATTCCTGTCGATTGACAAGCTTATCTTGGCGAGCGAAGAGGACATCGCCGAGTGCGAGGGCGTCGGTCCCAAGATTGCGGCGAGCGTCAAGCAGTTCCTGGCCGTGCCCGAAAACCTTGCCGTGCTGGAACGTCTGCGCCAAGCGGGCCTGTCTCTCGAGGTCGACTTGGGCGCCGCTCATGCGCAAGCCGCAGCCGACGCTGGCGTGGCAGGCGAGCTCGCCGACGCACAGCCGCTCGCGGGTCTGACCTTCGTGCTCACCGGCACGCTCGTCAACCGCACGCGCGACGAGGCAGGCGCGGCGCTCAAGGTGCTCGGCGCCAAGGTTTCGGGCAGTGTGTCAAAGAAGACGAGCTATCTGGTCGCCGGCCCCAAAGCGGGCTCCAAGCTCACCAAGGCCGAGCAGCTGGGTGTGCCCGTGTTGGATGAGGACGCACTCGAGCAGATCTTAGCTACTGGTCAGGTGCCGGAGGCGTAATGGATATAGAGAATCGCAATTGCTCGCAGGCGGAAGGGCGCACGAAGCACGCCCAAGGGCAGGCAAAAGAGCACCTGATGGCGCGAATTCGCATTGCGGAACGTGAGCGCTTGGCAGGTGTGTCTCGCGATGCTTTTGAGGCGTTGACCGAGCTGGAGACGAGGCTCGGTCTAGCCTAGCGATACAGGCACCGTGATCTGCGTCACGTAGGTTGTGGGATCGTCGCTGATGATGTCGTCGATGGGGGCGATTTCGCGTTGCCCCGCTACGCTGCCAACTTGTCAAAAGCCCCGCGCCGGTTGAGCACGGTAAACGCGACAACACAGATGACGGCCGACAAAATCGACCCGTACGGCGAAGCGATGCCCATGGGAAACAGCGTGTCGGAATAGGCGTTCGACAGCAGCCACGCACCCGGCACGCGAATGAGCGCCACGGCCAGCACGTTGTGCGCAAAGCCGATGTAGCTCTTGCCATACGCAGCGAAAAAGCCGCTAAAGCAAATGTGGATGCCGGCAAAAATCGCGTCGAAAATGTAGCTGCGCATATAGCCGGTGCCGGCGGCGACTACTGCAGCGTCCTTGGCAAAAAAGCCGATAAACGCCGGTGCCACTAGCCACATCAGCACCGTGATCAGGCAGCCATACACCACCGAGATCGTCATGGCGTCCTTGAGCACCTGACGCGCGCGGTCGCCCTTGCCCGCGCCAGCGTTTTGCGCCGTGAGCGCGCTGACGGTGGCGCCCATGGAGCTCGGCACAATGAACAAAAAGCTGATCATCTTCTCGACCAGGCCCACGGCGGCGGCGTCGACGAGCCCTCGGTGGTTGGCGATGACGGTGATAAACATAAACGCCACCTGGATGCAGCCGTCCTGCACGGCCACGGGCACGCCGATTTTAAGAATGCTGCCGAGCACCTCGGGCTGGGGGCGCAGGTCGCTGCGCTTAACGTGGATGTTCGTGCGGCGGCTCTTGAGCCACACGAGTGCGAGGGCAACGCTGGCCGTCTGGGCGGTTACCGTGCCGAGCGCCGCGCCCACGGGGCCGAGTCCCATGTGCCCGATAAACAGAAAGTCGAGCGCGATGTTGATGATGCATGCCACGCCGATCACGTACATGGGCGAGCGCGAATCGCCCAGCCCGCGAAAGATGGCCGAGAGGATGTTGTATGCGGCGATAAACGGAATGCCGACAAAGCAGATGCGCAGGTAGGCGGCGGTTCCTTCGACCGCCTCGGCCGGCGTGCCAATGAGTGCCACGATTTGCGGGCACAGCGCGAGCAGGACAGCGGCCAGCACCACCGAGACGCCCATAAAGAGCGTGATGGTATTGCCGATGGCGGTCTCGGCGCGGTCGAAGCGGCGCGAGCCCACGGCGTGGCCGACGATCACCGTCGTTCCCATGGCCAGGCCCACGAGCGTCACGGTAATGATATAGAGCGTCTGCGCGCCATTGCCCACGGCGGTGATGCCGGCGGCGCCGCTAAACTGCCCCATCATGTACAGGTCGGCCATGCCGTAGAGCATCTGCAAAAAATACGAGAGCATATAGGGCAGGGCAAAGACCGCGATGGTCTTGAGGACATTGCCGCGTGTGAGGTCGTGTTCCATGGGCGGGGCTTTCTGGCTGGGTTTGTTTAGCTACCAGTGTAGTGAAAACCCTACAACGATTGTAGAGTCAAGGTTTGTGTCGACAGTGGGGCGAAAAAGTCTCGCGCACCATTATTCCGAGCGAATATGGACACACGTCACGAGAACTCGCCGCCGGCGCTAACCTTGCAGAAAACGATTTCGGAATACTTGACACCATTATTCGGCGCGCAATAATACGTGCGTTTGCGAACAACGTTTGATGGGGGTTGAACCTGCGTGCGCAATCTCAAAATACTGTTTTCCTATCTAGGGGCATACCGTCGCGATGCCATCCTCGGCGTGTTCTTTGTGTCGGTCGAGACGGTGCTCGAACTGTTTATCCCGGTCATCATGGCCAACATCATCGATGTGGGCGTGCCTGCGGGTGATATCAACTACATGCTGCTGCAGGGCGCGTACATGTTGGTGTGCGCTGCGCTTTCGCTGGTACTGGGCTTGGGTTATGCCCGCACGTCCGCCCGCGTTGCCTCGGGCCTAGGCGCTAACCTGCGCGAGGCCGAGTACAAAAAGATTCAAACGCTCGCCTTTGGCAACCTGGACAACTACGACGCCAGCTCGCTCGTCACCCGCATGACCACGGACATCACCGTTATCCAAAATGCTGTGGGCAACGGCTTTCGCCCTATGGTGCGCGGCCCGGTGACGCTTATCGTCGGCCTTATCTACGCGCTGATGCTGTCGCGCCCGCTCGCCACCGTCTTTGCGATCATCTTGCCCGTGCTGGCAATCGTACTGGGCGCCATCACCTATCGCGTCAGTCCGCTCTACCGCCAACTCCAGACCTCGATGGACCACCTCAACGGCGTGGTACAGGAAGACCTCACCGCCGTGCGTGCCGTCAAGGCCTACGTTCGTACCGAGCACGAGGAGGCCAAGTTCGACACCGTCAATACCGAGCTCGCGCGCACTGCGACAAAGACCTTTGGCAGCGCGGTGCTCAACCTGCCGGTGTTTCAGCTGTCGATGTACGTGGCTGCGCTCTCCATCCTGTGGATTGGCGGCCGCATGATTCTCGCCGGCAAGCTGGGCGTGGGCTCGCTCACGGGCTTTATGAGCTACGTGCTGCTGATCATGAATTCGCTCATGATGATTTCCAACGTGTTTTTGCTGCTCACGCGCGCTCTTACGAGTGTGGGCCGTATCGCCGAGGTGCTCGATGAGGAGCCCTTTATCGTCAACCCCGCGGGAGACCTCGCGATTGCGGCGCCAGCGGACGGCAGTATCGAGTTTCGCGACGTTTCCTTTAAATACCGCGCGGATGCAGCCGAGGATGTGCTCGAGCATATCGACCTTCGCATCGAGAGCGGCTCGACGGTGGGCATCCTCGGCGGCACGGGCTCGGGCAAGAGCTCACTTGTGCAGCTGATTGCGCGCCTGTACGACGCTACCGAGGGTGCCGTGCTTGTGGGCGGACGTGACGTGCGTGACTACGACCTCGCCGCCTTGCGCGACGCCGTGGGCATTGTGCTGCAAAAGAATGTGCTGTTTACGGGTACCGTGCGCGAGAACCTGCAGTGGGGCAATCCGCAGGCGTCGGACGATGAGCTCCTCGCGGCTTGCCGCGCGGCGTGCGTGGACGAGTTCCTTGATCGCATCGGCGAGCTGGACGGCGAGTTGGGCCAAGGCGGCGCCGGTGTCTCGGGTGGCCAGAAGCAACGTCTGTGCATCGCGCGCACGCTGCTCAAGCATCCGCGCGTGCTCATTTTTGACGACTCCACCAGCGCGGTCGATATGGCGACCGACGCTAAGATTCGCGAGCACATCGCCCGGATTTCCGATACGACCGTGCTCATCATCGCCCAGCGCATCGCGAGCGTCATGGATGCCGATCGCATTGTGGTGCTGGACGACGGTCGTGTCCACGGCGTGGGCACGCACGAGGAACTGCTGGCGGGCGACAACATATACCAGGAGATTTACGCCTCGCAGATGGAGTTTGCGGGGAACGCGGACGCCGGCGATGGCAACGACGGTGGCTGCGCGAATGATCCATTTTCCTCTGTCGCATGCGGATCACCCTTGGAAGGGGGTGAGCGCCATGCCTAAGACCGCAGCCCAAGCACGCCCGGCCGACCTCAAGCGCACTGTGCGTCGCTTGCTCTCCTACATGGGGCATGCCAAGTTCTCGTTGCTCGCGGTGGGCGTGCTCGCCTCCGTCGCCGCCATCGCGAGCCTCGCCGGCACCTACATGGTGCGCCCCATCGTTAACGGTTTGGCCACGGGCGGGGAGGAACTGCTCGCCAAGCAGGTCATCCTGACGGCGATCATCTACGCCGCGGGCGTGCTTTCGGCCCTGGGCTACTCGCAGATCATGGTGCGCGCGGCCCAACGCGTGGTGTCCGATATTCGCCGCGATCTGTTCGCACACATCCAGACGCTGCCGCTCAGTTATTTTGACAGCACGCGCTCGGGCGACATCATGAGCTTTTTCACCAACGATGTCGACACCGTCTCCGAGGCGCTTAACAACAGCTTTGCCAACGTGATTCAGGCCGCCATTCAGGTTGTGGGCACCACGGCCATGCTCATCATCCTTAACTGGCAGCTCACGATTATCACGCTCGTGTGCGATGCGGCCATTGTGCTATATGCGCGCTACTCGGGCGCGCGCTCTAAGCGCTTCTTTGCCGCCCAGCAGGCATCGCTTGGCGACCTGGACGGATATATCGAAGAGATGGTCTCGGGCCAAAAGGTCATCAAGGTCTTTAACCGCGAGGCAGCGAATGTCACCGGCTTCACCTGCCGCAACGACGAGCTTCGCCGCACCGGCACCGCCGCCGTGAGCTATGCCAACTCCATGGTGCCCATGACCGTCGTGATTGGCTACGTCAACTATGCCATCGTCGCCGTGGCGGGCGGCATGCTCTGCATCAAGGGCCTGGCCGACGTGGGTGCGCTTGCAAGCTACCTGGTCTTTGTGCGCCAAGCCGCCATGCCCATCAACCAGTTTACGCAGCTCGGCAACTTCTTGCTCAACGCGTTGGCCGGTGCCGAGCGCCTGTTTGCGGCTATGGACCTTAAGCCCGAGGTGGACGAGGGCTGCGTGGAGCTGGTGCAGACGGGCGACGCCGCGTGGGCGTGGAAGATTCCCGAGGGCCAGGGCGTGGGCGCGTACGGGCATCTGCATGACGTGGCTGCCGTTGATGAGTCGGGTCGCGCGGTGGCTGCCGGCGGCACCGAGCTCACGTGCGGCTTGGTTTCGCTTGCCGGCGACGTGCGCTTCCATGCCGTGGACTTTTCCTACGTGCCGGGCACCCGCGTGCTCACGGACCTCAACCTGTTTGCCAAGCCGGGGCAAAAGATCGCGTTTGTGGGCTCCACGGGTGCCGGCAAGACGACCATCACCAACCTCATCAACCGCTTCTACGAGGTCGATGACGGCGAGATCACGTACGACGGCATCGACGTCAAGCACATTGCCAAGGCCAGCCTGCGCGGGTCGCTCGGCATCGTGCTGCAGGATACGCACCTGTTTAGCGGCACCATTGCGCAGAACATCCGCTTTGGCAAGCTCGACGCGACCGACGAGGAGGTACGCGCCGCTGCCGAGGCCGCCTGCGCCGACTCGTTTATCCGCCGCCTGCCTAGAGGGTACGACACACCGGTCACGGCCGACGGCGCCAACCTGTCGCAGGGTCAGCGTCAGCTGCTCGCCATCGCGCGCGTGGCCGTCGCCGACCCACCGGTGCTCATCCTGGACGAGGCCACGAGCTCCATTGACACGCGTACCGAAAAGCTCATCGAGCGCGGTATGGACCGCATCATGCGCGGTCGCACCACCTTTATGATCGCGCACCGCCTGTCCACCGTCCGCGACGCCGACGCCATCATGGTCCTCGAACACGGCCGCATCATCGAGCGCGGCACGCACGAAGAGCTGCTCGCCCAGCACGGCGAGTACTGGCAGCTGGCGCATGGCTTAAAAGAGCTAGATTAACCCGTTCGAGCACGATGCTTTGATCCCTCCGTGTTCCTTACCTCGTCTCAAACCATCACAACATTCGACGTTTTTTGCCAAAATCGGGAAAAGCATCGAATGTTGTGATGGTTTTTCTGCCACTCGACCGGGTGGAATCGCTTTCTTACGCACGAAGGTGTGCGGACCCGTGGGCAGGGGAATAAGGTTGGTTATCCGACTCCATTGGAGGGCTCATGGACCTGCCGATCGTCCTGTCCCATAAGACTGCCTGGCTGTACCACAACGTGGCGCGTCCGTCCGAGCCGCTCTCGCGAGCAAGCAGCCTATACGATGAGGACTCGCTTGCTAACGAGGCGGAGCCGACCGCGAGCCTGCCCAAATTGGGACTTGATGCCAAAGGGCTGAGGGCTTCAACGGCAGTTGGGATCGTTGCCGACTATCTGGTTTCGCTTGGTATTCCACGAGAAGAGCTCGATCATATCGACACGCTCGTCAACTTCGATTTTGAGCGCTCGACGCCGGCTGGATTTAGGTGCCACGTGTTTGGAGCGCCGGTACCTCCAGGCCATCTTATCGAGGTGGCAGAGGGCCTTCTGGTGGTTGATGAGGCCATGTGCTTTGTCCAAGCGGGTTCGTGGATGAGCGAGCCCGAGCAGCTGGAATATGGCTATGAAATCTGCGCCCGATACCATTTGAATCATCTGTCGACAGGCGATTATATCGAGATGGGGCAGAGGTATACCGTCGCCGACTTGATTGCCTATTGCAACGAGAACCGATCTCGTCAGGGGGCTATACGCGCGGCCGCCGTGCTCAAACGCGTGCACGATGGCGCGCGGTCGCCCATGGAGACGGCCACCGCAATCATGGTCGTGGCAAAGCGTTCCCAGGGAGGGCTGGGATACGCCAAGATCGAGCTCAACCATCGGGTCGATGTTCCCAGCGAGTTCAAGTATCTCGCAAAGGCCGGGTATTTCGAGATCGACGTATATGCGCCTGCGAGCGGTACGGGGATTGAATACAACGGTTCGGACCATCTTGATAAACAGCGCAGCGCGTCGGATGCGGAGCGTATGACCGTGCTGAGCGCGCTGGGCTTTAGGATGATCGTCCTCACCGGGACTCAGTTTGCCCACCAGCTGCAATTGCATCGGGCGATGAACGCCATCGCGCTCGCTATGGGCCTTAAGTGCGACCGAAGCGAAGCGTTCCAGAAACGGCAAAACGACCTGCGAGAATTCGTGATTCGGCACTGGGACGGCGGCCTTTAGGGGCGCTTTGGTCCTTCTGCGGGGTACCGTGGGCAGGCAAACCATCACAACATTCGACGTTTTTTGCCAAAAACGGGAAAAGCATCGAATATTGTGATGGTTTGTATGCTGAGGATGGGCTTGGGAAGCCGGTTTTGCTCGAAGTGACCCGTCCTGTCGTACGGGTGTCGGCAGGATTCTCTCGTGGGGTATTATGTTTTCCGAAGAATAAAACGCCGCGTGAGGGGAGGGCTGCATGGACGGGCACGTGCAACATGACGGCTTTGGCCGCGATATCAACTACCTGCGCATTGCCGTTACCGACAAGTGCAATTTCCGCTGCATTTACTGCATGCCGGCCGATGGCGTGGCACCCCGTGCGCACGACGAGCTACTCAGCGCCGAGGAAATCGCCCGCTTTGTGCGCCTGGTGGCGGGGGAGGGCATTCGCCGCGTACGCCTGACGGGTGGCGAGCCGCTGGTCAGCCGCCGTATCATCCCGCTTATTCGTGACATCCGCGCGATTCCGCAGATCGAGGACATCTCGCTCACCACCAACGGCGCCCTGCTGCCCAAGCTGGCACCGCAGCTCAAAGATGCTGGGCTTAACCGCGTCAACATCTCGCTCGACACACTCGATCCTACGCTCTTTGGAAAGATCACGCGCCTGGGTCGGCTCGAGCAGACCATGGCTGGCATCGACGCGGCGCTGGCTTGGGGCTTTGAGCCCGTTAAGGTCAACTGCGTTGTGGTGCGCCGGCTCAACCAGGATGTGGCGGCCCTCGCGCGGCTCACGCTCGACCGCCCCATCCACCTGCGCTTTATCGAATACATGCCCATCGGCGACGAGCACACGAGCTCGCATTGCGCTGTGGACCCGCATGCGCCCGCGCTCAATCCCGAGCTGTGGGATGCGAGCGATACCGTGCCGAGCGACGAGCTGCGGGCGCGCATCAATGCCGGGGCCGCCACGGTGGGGCTGGGCGAGCTCGAGCCGCTCGACATCAACGACGCTCCTGCCGGCGCGGGCCCTGCGCGCTACTGGCACTTTCCGGGCGCGGCGGGAACGGTTGGCTTCATTAGCGCCATGTCCAACCATTTTTGTGCGAATTGCAACCGTCTGCGCCTGACGGCCGATGGCAACGTGCGTCCGTGCCTGTTCAGCGATGCCGAGTATTCGGTGCGTGAGGCGCTGCGCCGTGGTGATGATATGCAGGTACTTTCGATTTGGCGCGATGCCGTGGCCCACAAACCGCAGGAACACGCGATAATTGAGGGCACGCAACGATTTATGTCCCAAATCGGAGGATGATCATATGGCCAAGAGCAGGTACGCCGATGCCACCAAGGCCGCTCGCAGGGCCGCGATGTCTGCCCACAAAGCCACGGCCGCGGCGAATGCTGGCAACGTCGACGCGTCCGCGCAGCCGACTGCCAGCGCTGCCACCGAGCCCGCCCGTGACGCCCGTCGCGACGAGCTGACGCACGTGGACGCCAAGGGCGAGGTACGCATGGTCGACGTGTCCGACAAGGCCGAGACCCATCGCATTGCCATCGCCGAGGGCACCATCCTCATGCACCCCGAGACGCAGGCCATGGTGCTGCGGGACCGCGCCAAAAAGGGCGATGTGCTCGCCTGCGCGCGCGTGGCGGGCATTATGGCCATCAAGCGCACGAGCGATATTATTCCCATGTGTCATCCGTTGCTCATTACCAAGAGTAAGTGCGACATTGCGCCCATCGCTCCGGCGGGGACGCCGGCCGAGGACGTGCCCGAGGGCTGGGCACCGGCGCGCACGGATGGGCAAGTTGGCTTTCACGTACTGGTCACGGCGGGCGTGACGGGCAAGACGGGTATTGAGATGGAGGCTCTGACTGGAGCGAGTGCCGCGTGCCTAACGATCTATGACATGTGCAAGGCCGTCGATCGCGGCATGGAGATCGTCGACGTGCGCCTGCTGCACAAGGAGGGCGGCCGCTCGGGCGTATGGGATCGCGCAGAGCGTCAGGCCACTGCTGTTGAGGCTGTGGCCGCTGACGGTGCCGCGCCCGCGAGCGCACCCGTCGCCGTCGCGCCCGCAGCTCCGGCACCGGCCGTCCCCGCGATCGCGTTTATCGGCTACCAAAACTCGGGCAAGACCACACTTGTCGAGAAGGTTATCGCCGAGCTCACCCGCCGCGGCCTGCGCGTGGGTTCGCTCAAGCATCATGGGCATCACGGCTTTGATATCGATGTACCCGCTAAGGATACCTGGCGCCATCACCAGGCCGGATCCAAGCACGTGGGGCTCATCTGCGCCACGCGCTGGGCGGAGTACGCCGACACGCGCGAGGAGGACGAGATGCCCGCGCGTGAGCTGCTGTCGCGCTACAACGATGTCGACGTGGTGATCATCGAGGGCTACAAGACCGAGGGCTTCGACAATATCGTGGTCGCGCGCTCCGGTGTCGACCGTCTGCGCGGCAAGAGCTCGCTCGACCTGGTCGACGGTCACACGCTAGCCCTTGCCTGCAACGAAGCCCTGGCGCGTCAGGCCTTCGACGCCGGCTTCGCGACCCGAGCCATCAACATCAACGACGCCCGAGCCATCTGCGACCTCATCCAAGACCACCTTTAAGGCTTGACGCTGCGCCGGCCCCAAGCACCCCATCTCGCCCCTCAAGCCGTCGCTCGCGTACCAAAGTACGCGTCGCTCCTCTTTCGGGGCGACCTGGGGCACTTGGAACCGGCTCGCTGCGCTGCCATAACCTGCCAAATAGGGACAGGTTTATTTTGGCAGGTTTTATCTGGGCAAACGCCATTTCCACCACAAAGGGGACAGTCACCTTTGTGGTGGTTTTTGCTTTGTTAGATGTGTGGGACATGCCTTACAATCTACCAAGTAGTTCATGACGGGCGAAAAACGGAGAGAAGGGGCTTGATGCGTCCTTAATGTTTCATGCGGATAGATTGATTTGACAGACGGTGGCGAATGCCCGCTGTCCGCATTCGTATGAAACAAGGAGTTTCCATGCTCGCCTCTCTTTTCTCAAAGCCTCAATCATCGCTGTCCGCGCAGGCTAAACGCCTGGTGGCAATGCGCTTTCTCATCTACACCGGTTTTCAGACCAGCTACTTCATCGGCGTCATCGGAACGCTCACCTATGCAGACGATGCCTCGGTCGTGGCGACATCGCTGGCCGTCCTTTTTATGAACGTATTCGTGATCTTGGGATCCTTTGCGGGCGGCGCGGCGCTCGACGCCTGGGGCCCGCGCCGTCATTTCTTGTTGAGCATCGTCGGCACGCTGGCAACTGGCGCGGCGATCATCGCCTTTGGCAGCGCGACCGGAACAGTCCTTGCCGGCGCGGTACTCCTGGGCTTTGTGATGGGATTCGCCCAGCCCATCGCCACGTCCTATCCGGCGTATCTCACCGACGACCCCGTCGAGCTCAAAGACATCAACTCCGCCATAACCATGGTCTCCAACGTGAGCATTATCGTCGGCCCCACGCTGGGCGGCTTTGTCGCGGCGGCCGCGTCGTCGCGTGCGGTGTTCGTGCTTATGATGCTCTTTACCGCGTTGGCGCTCATTACCGGTTGGGGCTTTAGACAAAGTGCAGGTCAAGCCGCCACACACGAAGGCAAACCCGCAATCGGCGGCATCACATCGGATAAGGCCAGCCAAAGCCCCGACTCCAGTAAATCCACCCGCGCGACCATCGCGACCAGCATCAAGACAGTCTTCACCAACAGCGTCCTCGCCCTGCTGTTCTACATTATTTTCCTTTCAAACTTTGGCTACGGCGCCTTCGATCCGCTCGAGTCGTTTTTCTATCGCGATGTCCTATGCGTCGGCGTTGAGTGGATGGGCTGGCTCTCGTCGGCCTCGGGCGTGGGCGCGGTGCTGGGTGCCGTGCTCGCGCTCCGCTTGCCGCCGCATCTGGTCAACCTAAAAACGCTGCTCGTGGCGCTTATGTCCGTAGGCCTGGGAAGTTTGCTCTATGTGGGGACACCGTACGTAGGCGTAGCTCTTGTCGGCCAGATTGCCCTAGGCGTGGCCTGGGGCGTCGTCAACCCGCTCCACAACACGATCGTGCAAACGACGGCTCCGCTCGAGCAGCTCGGTCGCGTCAACTCGGTCATGGGCTTTGGCAACATGTTCGCCGGCGTGGCCCCGCTGGCAATTGCCCCATGGCTGGCGGCGACATTTGGCGTGCAGCAGACGCTCGTAGGGGCGGGCATGGTCGTGACGGCGGTTCCCGCGGCGTTGCTGCTGTTTGGCCGCTGGCACTTGGATCGTGCCGCAAAGCAGTAAAAACCATCACAACATTCAGCGAAAATCGCGATTTTGACGAAAAGCGTCGAATGTTGTGATGGTTTGCGCCCCGGGCCAGGCCACCCTGCGGGTCCAGCCACCACAAAGGGGCCAGGCACCTTTGTGGTGGTTTTTGCTTTGACGGGCCGCGCCTGTGCCTTGGTATACCATGTACGCCGTTCACGAATACACCCCACACCGCCGCACAACCTAGAAAGGCCCCCATGGACACCACCTTCAGCCACATCAAAGCCGTGTTCTGCGATATCGACGGCACGCTGCTCACGAGCCAGCACACGGTGTCCCTGCGCACCGTGGCGGCGATCCGCGCCCTGCGCGAGCGCGGCGTGCTCTTTGGCCTGTGCACCGGGCGCGACGCCCATGCGACCGAGGCCATGTACGAGCTCTGGGGTATCGAAGGCCTGGTAGACGTGCTCGTGGGCTGCGGTGGCGCCGAGGTCATCGACCGCGCGCACGGCGTCAACGAGCTGAGCTATCCGCTGCCGGGCGAGACCATCGCACGCATCTGCAAGCACATGGCGGACCTTCCGGCAACACCCGTCTGCCCCCGAGACGGCGTGTTCTACGTGCCCGAGAGCAACGCGTGCGTCGAGCACCTGTCGCGCGTCGACGGCGTGCCCTACCAGGTGGTCGATTTTGCCGAGTTTTTGCGCGAGCCGCAGCCCAAGGTGATGTTTACCATGGCGCCCGAGGTAATGCCGCGGGTGATTGAGCGGGCGTCGACGTTTGCCGATGACACTGTTAAGGCGGCAGCTCTGCAAACCACGCAGCGGCTCTACGAGTTCATGGATCCGCGCGTGTCCAAGACGCGCGGCCTTGTGCGCGTGGCGGAGCTCAACGACATGGAGCTCCAGGACATCTGCGTGTTTGGCGATGCCGATAACGACACCTGTATGGTGGCTGACGCCGGCGTGGGTGTGGCCATGGCAAATGGCAGCGACGCCACCCGTGCCGCCGCCGACTTTGTAACCGCGAGTAACGACAAAGACGGCATCGCGATCTTTATCGAGGAACATCTGCTGTAGCGCCGGGGGCCACCACAAAGGGGACAGGTGCCTTTGCGGTGGCCTCAGGCGATTTGGGCGAATTGATGCCTAAAATCTGCGCGAAAATTCAAATATGGTTGTCTGAACATTACGCTTCTAACTACCGATGGGTTAAAGATATTCCCATCAATTTGGTAGTCTATTCCTCCCGGTTAATGACCTACCGTTCACGGTCGATTTTCGACCGTTCATAGGACGCATGCTCTTGAGCAAAATGTTGTGCAAATAAATAAAATGCTATTAAAAAACTGATAACTAGCTTAATTACCAGTAGAAATAGATATTTCATAGCGAATAAACGAAGGTAAATCCGAGCAAATGTCAAGAGAATTGAGAATCCGCTACAAAACTAGCGGTTATTTTGCTTAGATGTTCAAACAATCGTTACAATATGCATTACTAAGCGTGCGCAATTACAGGTTGCGCAGATACGTTTGATAGTGAAAGAGTAAGATCGCGGTCTCTTGGGGAGGAGACATCGATGAAAGCGAATTCAGAAAAAACTAAGCAGAGTAAAAAAGCGACGCGCCGTGTACTGGCAGGCGTTTTGTGCGGAGCCTCCGTGTTGAGCCTGGTACTGTCGCTCGTCATGCCTCCGATCTCGCAGGCCATTGCCAACGATGTCCAGGCGGGTGCAGCCGAGGGAACTGTGGCGGCGGCTGATTCCTCAACTGAGTCTACTGGTGTGGACGACACCAACAATGGGGATACCAAAAACCAGAATAGTGACGAGATCGAGGGTGGCGAAGCCGACCCTTCAAATGGTGTTGAGCAAGGTCAGCTTGAAGGTAAGCTGCAGGCCGAAGATGGCGAGTTGTCGGATGGCAATGCCGTAATGCTGGCTGCGGAAGGCGGGCAGACTAAAACGGCATCCACTGAAATACGAACAGCTGACGAGTTGAAAAAACTGGCGAATGCAAGCGGTGTTGCTAGCTTCAAGCTTATGAATGATGTCGTGACCAGCGAGACGATCACGCTCAACAACGGCAGCAATATCACGCTGGATCTAAACGGCTGCAAGATTAAGCATGCGAGTCAAGATCAGTCTTTGTTCAATATCACCGGTGGCACGACACTTACAATTGAGGATACTGATCCTGAGAAAGCGAGTGAAAGTGTCAGCGAAGTCAATAAGCTAGATGATCAGGGTCAGGATTTAAATCCCGACAATTATGGTAAAAAAGCAGTGTTGTCTTACGACAATGGCATTCCGTCTAACCTTACCTACTATGTGACCCAATCGTCCCCGAGTGCAACAGACACAACCAAGACAACCGAGACGCTTTACGTACATAGCGTCGATATTAAAGGCGCCATCGTGGCATGCGGTGGCAATGAAAACCTGAAGCTTATCAACATCAATGGTGGTCATTTCAGTCTTGAGAACGGCGTGCTCACACAAGAGAAAGACTGCTATGTCCGAAACCTGGTGTACGCGGAGAATGAGTCGACCGTCAATATGAACGGTGGTTACGTTTGTGGAGGTTATTGTCGGTGGAGTGGTGCCGGCGCAGGAATATCTGTCAAAGAATCGACTCTTAGCATTTCTAACGGCGTAATTGCCGGCAACTGCGCTCCTAGTGGCGGCGGTGTATATGCCGATAAGTCTATAGTCAAAGTGGCCGGTGGCGTAATCTCCGGTAACAGCACGCTTAATAACAATAAAGGATTTGGCGGCGGCATCATGGCCGAAAATGGCGGCAGCGTTACTGTTTCCGGCGGTTACATTACGAACAATCGCTATGCTAACTTCTGCTATAAAGATGGCGATGGTTGTTGTGGCGGCGGCGGACTTGCTGCCACTAAGGGCGCCCTTGTCACCATTTTCGGTGGCCAGATTACTGGCAACTATTCCGAGGAAGCTGGCGGCGGCGTTTACGTTACCAATATTTTTCAACAAGATAGTAGGGCATGGCTCGACATTAAAGGAGGAAATATTGCCTCTAACGTGAGCTTCCGATCTGAAGGTGCCGGCATCCGAGTGGGCCAGAGGGTTGACGCGATGATTAACGGCCCTAAAGATAGTAGCGGCACTAAAGAAAGTACAGTCTACATCACAAACAATCACTGCATGTCTCGCTTTGACTGGGGTGGCGGCGGCATCTTTGTTCAGGGTGATTCGAATAACGCGGATAACGCAGGCAGGCTGTTTGTATATAACTCGTATATAAGCAGCAATACCGCTGGCGGCTATGGTGGCGGCGTTGCGGTCTGCCCATCGGGTAAGACCTTGGTAACGAACACTGAAGGCACGGCAATCTTTGGCAATTCGTCTGCCGGTAATGAGAATCCTGGCGAAGATCATCCTAATCCTGCTTACAAGCAAGAGGGCAATTCCGGCAATGACAAAGCGCCCCATCTTTCTGCCGGCAACGACGGTAAGGATCAAGACAAAGCCGCCTATTTGAAAGATGTTTTTCGTGACAATGGTCATGCCGATTTCTTCCTCGCAGCGCATGATCACAAAACGCCGATCGCAGTTGTGACTGGTGAGATGCTTGGTGGTGGAGACGCCCGGTACTCGGGAAGCATCGAACTTGAAAAAGCTATCAACATCCCCGCCAACGGTGTTGTTGGGGTAAAAAATAGCATCGGCCTGACCTCGGGTGTTATGTCGGGTGTTATGGCCAAGGATGAGGCGGCGATTAATGCGCGGAATCAAGCGCAGAATGAAGCGACAACTTTCATCACGGGCAACTATTCCTGGGACCATGGTGGCGGCATCATGTCGAATGGCGACTTGTACCTAGGCGTGCCTGCGGATGCGTACGTCTATCCGAGCCTTAAGTTGAAGGCAACCAAGGCGCTGAAAAATAAGAAGACCAACGAAAACATGACGCTCGACACAAACCAGTTCCCCTTCTCCTTCTCCGTCTACCGTAAGGATTCGGATGGCGCGTCGACGCCCTCTTGGGATGGCGAAACATTCAACAGTGGTGGCTGCAGGCAGGTTAAATCTGCCCCGAATAACGCTGACGGCAACATCACCTTTGACCTTAGCAATGACCTTAGCAATGAACTTAGCAAGCAGCCCTTAGCGAGTGATACTGGCAAAATTAGATACTCATACTACTTGGTCGAAGATGCGGGCAATATTCCTGGTGTTGATTACGATCATGCTGTATACGAGATTAACGTGACAGTCGAATACAACAAGACTTTACTTATGTCTGTTCCGATAAAGAATAATTCGAATTCGACTAAAGATCTTAACGTCTATAACTACACGATTGATAATGTGTCCGTGACTAAGAATCCTGGGGGTTCAGCTAACTCTCAGGACTATGTGCGACTAGATGATGATGGCTATTATTCGATTGCCGACTCCGGTGGGGGAAGTACATTCACCAACAAGTACACCCCTAGTGTTTCCTGGACTCCTAAGGCGACTAAGGTCGTTGAGGGTGGCGAGATGAAGGAGTTTACACTTCAGCTTGCGAAAGACAGCAAATTTGGAGACATCATCGGTACTGCCGTGACCTCTGGTAATGAAAATAAGCAGACGCATTCATTCTTGGATGGCAATGGTAATGAGATTGAACTCACGTACTCGCTGTCAGATATCAGGAATAGTCCCGACCCGGGCGACTCCACGGGCGGCCCTTCCAAGACCTTCAAGTACTACGTGCGCGAGAAGAACGAAAGATCGACCTATCCGCATTACAAGTTTGATCAGTCGGTCTATGAGCTTACGGTTGTCGCAAAGGATGACGATGCTGGAATCACAACCAATGTGACCTACACCCAGATTGTCGATGCCGAAGGCAATGAAATTCCTGAGAATAAGCGGATACCGAAGCAGTACGGCGAGGACACCGGCGCTGGCCAAAGCCTTCCCACCTTCACCAACACCTACTCAACTTCTTTGCCCCTTTCTGGTATGTCGGGCGTCACTCTGACGTACCTTGCCGGCGCGGCGGTGCTTTGCGCTGCTGCGGCCTGGATGCACATTCGTCGCAAGGCGAATGCGAAGGGAGGTAAGCGTCGTGAATAAGAAAGTTTGCTCCTTCCCGATCTTGTTTGCGCTGCTTGCCCTCCTGATCGGCACCTGCGCGGTTGTGTTCCCCGCTTCCGCGCAGGCCGCGCCGACCTCGACCGGTTCCATCACGGTGAGCGGCACCGTGGCGCGCAGCTACGACGCCTACCAGATCTTTAGCGCCAACGTCGTCGACGGCGACAGCGACGCCAAGACCGCCACCGATCTCGCCTGGGCAAGCGACGCCGTGCGCGACGCCGCGCTGCCTGTGCTGCACAGCGCCGGCATGCCCAATTCCCAGACCACCGCGCGGGAAGCTGCCGAGTGGCTCAACACCGATTCCCACCTTACGAGCGCGCTGAGCGCACAGCTCGCTCGTTCCCTCCAGAGCTCTGACGCCGAGTCCGTGGCCCTTAACGCGGGCACGACGGCCGAGCTGCCCTGCGGCTACTGGCTCATCGTCGCCGACGACGACGCCATCGCCCAGGGCGAGGCCGGCACCGCGCCGATCATGGTCTTGGTCGGCGGCAGCGCCGTCACCGTCAAGCCCAAGGCGGCGACCCCCAAGGTCGCCAAGCATGTGTTGGAGGACAGCACCGCCGCCTGGCAGAAGGCCGCCGACGCCATGGTCGCCGACGACCTGTACTGGCGCCTCTCTGCCACGGTCCCGGTGGGCCTCACGGCCTACGACACCTATACGGTGCGGTTCGTCGACACCATGAGCGCGGGGCTCGACCCCTCCAAGGTGGCCGCGAGCATGCATGTTTACGTGGCGGCGGGCACGGACGGCGGCTTCGACGCCGTCTCGACCGGCAGGGACGGCCGCGCCGGCACCGAGCCCGCGAAGGGCTGGACCGACATCACGGCCCAGTGCGCCACCAAGGTAGCGGCCGACGGCAAGACCTTCACCGTGCGCACCGGCGACCTGATCGCCGCGCTCGGCGGGGCCGACGCCTTCACCGCGGGCGCCCGCGTGGTCGCCGTGTACAACGCACCGCTCAACAGCGCATGCAACCACGGCATCGCGAAGGGCAACCCCAACGAGGTCTACCTGCGCTATCCGCGCTCTCCCTTTGCCGACCAGTCCGGCGACGCCGGCTTCACCCGCACGCCGAGCGACGACGCGTGCGCCTACACCTGGGATCTCGCGCTCACCAAGCGCGGCAGCGACGGCGACAAGCCGCTTGCCGGGGCGGTCCTGAGCATCGCCGACGACCGCGGCCGCACGCTGGCGGCCGACGGCACGTGGAATGCGGAGGGCAAGGCCACCGTCACCACGGGCGAGGACGGCCGCGTAACCGTCTCGGGCGTGGACTCGGGCAAGCTGGAGGTCCGCGAGCTCAAGGCGCCCAAGGGCTACACCGCCTTTGAGGGCACGCGCTCCGTGACGGTCAAGGCCGAGGGCCTGGACGTCGACCAGGTGGCCGCCGCCAAGCCCAAGCTCACCATCACGGCCGAGTCGCCCCTGCGCGCTGACAGCGCGGACGGGTCGACGGGCAGCCTGGAGGCGTCGCTCATTAACACGCCCGCCGGCACACCCCCTAGCATTACCACCGGAGGCTTTATGCCCTCGACTGGCGATATGGCAATGTACGCCGCGGCCGCCGCAGCGGTCGCCGGAGCCGCGCTCATCGTGGTCGCGCTCCTGGTCAAGCGGGGAGGTGGCAGCCATAAAGAGTAGCTGGCAGCCCCACAGAGAGCGGGGCGAGACGTAGCGAAGTAGATGCTAAGATACAGACAGACAGATTTAGATCAAATGGAATTCGAGCAGAAAGCAGAGGAAAAGAAGATGAGCATGAGCAAGAACATCGCACGCCTGGCAGTAACCGCCGGCCTCACGGCAGCGTTGAGCTTCGGTGGAGTCATGGCTCCGGTGACCATGGCGTTTGCAGCTGAGGGTGCGACTGCAACGGCCAATGGCTCGGTGAAAATCGCGAACGTTAAGGACAACCATACCGAGTTCTATGGCTATCAGATTTTTACGGCTGATGTTAAGGACGGTAAAGTTTCCAATATCACTTGGGCAAACGAGGAAGTGGAGGCGGCTGTCAAGAGCGTTATTAAGACCGTAGAACCGAGCTACGCTGTAACTACCGCTCAAGATGCTGCGGACTGGATCACGAATCAGGTAAAGGGAACCAGTGATACATTTCGCGTCGGTCCTGACAACGTTGCCTATAAGATTGCTGCTGCTGTAGACAATCTTACAGAGCAAAAGACAACGACCAATGGCGTTGCCTCCGGCCTTGAGCATGGCTACTGGCTCTTTGTGACCAAGGCTGACGCTATTGGTGATGGCGAGGCGGGTACGTCCCCCATTTTCACTGTCGTGGGAGACACGCCCGTTGAGGTCAACGAGAAAACTGGTATCCCCACCGTCGAGAAGAAGATCGTGAGCGATGCCGATGGCAAAGAGCACGATGCTGCCGACTCCCAGATCGGCCAGAACGTGACGTACAACCTTTACGGCACCATTGCCGAGAACTATGACAAGTACGACACGTATTTCTACGAGTTCTCCGATCAGATTTCCAAGGGTCTGACGCTGCAGAAGAATAGCGCCAAGGTCTATCTGTACGCTTCGTATACGGCGGCGAAAGCTGATTCGAACCATGAGAATAATACGGCTACAGACATTACAAATGCCTTTACCGAGGCGTCCTCTAATGCTGATCCATCTGACGGTAGCGTTAAGACGACATGGACCCGCGACAACCTTAAAACTATCCCAGACGTGACCATCACCAAGGATTCTTGCATCGTTGTCTCCTATACGGCACAGATCAATAGCCATGCGGTCGTCGGTAAGAATGATAGCGGAAAGGGCAATCCCAACACCGTAACGCTTTGCTACTCCAACAACCCCATGACCACGGAGCGTGGTAAAACCGTGCCCGATACGGTCAGGGACTACACCTACGGCCTCAAGATCAACAAGGTCGACCTGGGCACCGAGAAGGCCCTCAAAGGCGCCAAGTTCACCATCACGACCAATGGAGACGAGAACGGCGCCGTTAAATATGTCAAGGATGATGGCACTCTGAGCGCCGACCGTGTTGAGCTTACGACGGACAACAATGGTGTTCTTAAACTTAAAGGACTCGATGCCGGCCTCTATACCGTCAAGGAGGTTACTCCCCCCTCTGGTTACACCGCGATCGACCAGTTCACCTTCGAGATCAAGCCGACCATGAAAGACAATGATCCGAATGCAGGCCTTACCGGCCTCACTCATGATCTTGATACCAACAATCAGGCAGGCAAGGTCATCGCTGGCCTCACCGATGGGAATGCTGGCGATAATACGTTGACGGCAGTGGGTGACTCGGAGATAGATGATGAGGGCTACTACAACATCACCGTTGGCGATACCAAGCAGGTTGGCCTCCCACTGACCGGTCTCAACGGCGTGACCTTCACTTGGATTGCTGGTGGCGCGGTGCTGTGCATCGGCGTGGCGCACCTCATCCGCAGCCGTAAGCAGGCTGAGGAGTCCGAGCAGGAGTAACGCTCGCTCACCCATCCCTTTGGCAGGTGGGATGTGATGGCCATGAGACTTGCGGACACTTTTCTCGTCCATCCACGTTCTTGCTTTGCCATTCTCTTTTCGGGGCAGATTCCGCACTGGAGTCTGCCCCGTTTTTTGGGATAACGCAGCCAGCCTCCACCGTCCGATGCGGGTACGTTCGTCATCGCGTTTCTTGACTCGTATGAGGTTCGGATTAAGGTCCGTAGGCGCACGCGCGGTGCGGACGGTAGAAGGCATTTGCGCCGCAACAAGCGCAAATAAGAATGCCCGGGGTTCGGAGCCCGGGCATTTAACTAAAGCTGAAAACTAGGCCGCCCGCGCTCTCGTACACTTACGCGGGGTGCGTCGTTTTCTATTGACATTGTATCCCGAATCGCCCCGCCGATCCGGGACATTTTGAAAACTCAAATGCTGGCCTATGCATGAGAGGGAGTTCGTTAATTCCGAAAATTATGTATAATTCCAATATAAACTGGAATCAAACGAAAACAATGGAAATGAACGAAGCGCTAATCTACTTACAAGAAGCACTAGGCCTCTCCGCCAAGACCAAAACTTGGCCTGGATCCGCACGCTTGCCGCTGCATCTGCGGGCGATTGAGGTCCGCGCTGTTGACGCAAACGGTTTTTCGTTTTTGCTTGCAAGTTTGCCTACTGGCGTCGGGCTTCCCGAGGCTAAGAGAGTCTATAGTCAGCTAGCCTTGCGCACGGAGACTCCTGTTGCCGTTTCGTTTCCTGATGCCGATGCACGTCAGCGCAAAGCATTGGTCGCACAAGGGATTCCCTTTGTCTGTCCCGGTAGACAGGCTTTTCTTCCATTTATGGGCACAGCTTGCACGGAGAGGGGCGGTGCCCGGTTTCGCAATCACGCGACCAAGATGTCACCCAATGCGCAGGCTGCCGCAATCTGGGGAGCAGCCCAGGAGCCATATCGTCCCTATGACCTTTGTCGTGCGCTTGGGATTTCGGCAAGCCGCGCGAGTGAGGCCATAACCGAGCTTGTTGACAGGGGACTCGCGAGGCGCGAGCGTCGCGAGCGACGTGTCGTCGTGTTCCCTGTTGCCGTTGATCTTCTGCTCAGTGAGCACATGGCAGAGCTCTCCTCGCCTGTCTCGAAGGTCTTTTTTGCAAGGAAGACGCCGCAGATCGACTATCTTGTTGACGCCGGGGAGACGGCGCTCGCTGCGCGTTCGATGCTCGCTGCGCCGGGCATGGAACAAAAGGCCGTCTTAAGAAGTGCATGGCGTCAACTGAGCGATCTCGAAGTCGCAGATGGGGAGTTGCCGGATAACGAAACGGCGATGATCCAAGTGTGGCGCTATGCGCCCGTGTTTGCCGGCTCCTCCCGTGTCGACGACATTTCGCTTGCGCTATCTTTGGCGGCAATCGACGATGAGCGAATTCAGCTCGAAGTCGATCGCATGTTTGGAAAGGAATATCCATGGCAAGAAGTGCTGTAGAAGGTCTCCAAGAATTCGAACCGTAGGTGGTGCTTCGGTCCTAGCTGCGTTGTCCGGCGCACGAGCTCGCTAATCGGCTATTATTTGTTTAGACAACTTGAGTTGTAGAGGAGTGACTGGCGATGGTGCAGGGCGCCAAACATATGAAGAGCAATAACGCCGCGACAAACGGTGGCTCAAGCCCTCAGCCCAAACCTCAACCAAAACCCAAGCGTCGTCGCAAGCGGTTGCCGCGCTGGGCCGATCGGCTCATCACCATCGTCATCATCCTTATTGGCGTGGGCCTTATGACCTGGCCGTGGATCTTGGACCGGCTCGAGGCCTCGGGCGTGTTCAACCAGATCAGCACGGTGTCCAGCACCGTGGACGCGCTGTCTGCCGAGGAGCGCGAGCGCATCCTACTCCAGGCGCGCTCTTTTAACGAGCAACTGGCGGGCGAGGCCACCGAACTTCCCGCCGACCAGATCGAACCCTACGCCCAGCAGCTCATCTTTGACCGCGACCCCATGATGAGCTGGGTCGAGATCCCCTCCATTGACGTGAGCATGCCCATCTACCACGGCACGAGCGAAGAAGTCCTTATGGCGGGCGTCGGCCACCTGGAGGGCACGAGCCTGCCGGTGGGCGGCACCTCGACGCATTGCGTGCTCACCGCGCACTCGGGTATGCGCAACCTGAGTATGTTCGACGACATCCACTCGCTAGAGCCCGGCGACCTAGTGCTGCTGCACACCATGAACAAGACGCTCGCCTACAAGATGGTGGACTCCGAGGTGGTGCTGCCCGAGGAGATGGAGTCACTGACCATCGAGCCCGGCGCCGACAAGGTGACGCTCGTTACTTGCACGCCCTACGGCGTGAACGACCATCGTCTGCTGGTGCATTGCGTGCGCACCAAGTACAACAAGAAGGACGTCGACAAGCAAAAGTCGCTGGCCGGCCGCCACTGGGGCAAGCGCGAGTTTGCCGTGCTCATTGTGGTCGTGGCCATTGTGCTGTTGCTGCTGGACATCGTGATCCACGCGGTCCGTAAGCGCCGCAAGGCCAAGGCCTCGGCATAGGACATCGTTCAGAACCACCACAATGGGGACAGGCACCTTTGTGGTGGTCGGGGGCTTCCAAATCATCACAACATTCGATGAAAATCTCGATTTTGAAGAAAAGTGTCGAAAGTTGTGATGCTTTTCGTTGCGGGCGGGATGGTTTTCGTTGCGGGTGAGACGGTTTTCGCTATGGACGGTGCGGTTTCGCTGCAGAACCGCCAGTCCGCCGCCTGCCAGCCCGCTGTCCTCGTTACGTTTTCGCTGCATTTGGGTAAAGCACCTGCTCCAAGCGGCGTTGCCTTGTATACTAGAGCGGTTTATCTGTTATGCGGAAGGGAGCGCCTATGGCACTCAGCGAGAAAGACGTGCGCGGCATCGCCGAGTACGCAAAGATCGCACTGACCGATGACGAGCTCACCCAGATGACGTCCTACCTGAACGACGCCGTCCAGATGCTCGAGCCCGTCTTGCAATATGACTTGCCCGACGTGGAGCCCACGTTCCATCCTATCGGAAGCCTGTCCAACGTGATGGGCGATGACCTGCGTGAGCCCGAGCGCGACCTGCCGCTCGACGTTGCGCTCGAAAACGCCGGCAGCGCGCGCGACCGCTACTTCCGCGTGCCGTCCATTTTGGGAGAGGGGGAGAGCGAGTAATGGCGCAGAGCTTCGATTCCCTTACCGCCGCCCAGATCGCCGCGGGCGTTGCCGCCGGCGACTTTACCGCTACCGAGGTGGCCCAGGCCTCCCTTGCCGCCATCGAGGCGCGCGAGGGCGGGGTCCAGGCATTCCTGCAGGTGGCGCCCGAGCTCGCGCTCGAGGCCGCCGCGCGCGTGGATGCCGACCGTGCCGCAGGCAAGCCGCTGCCCCCGCTCGCGGGCGTGCCGCTGGCCATCAAGGACAACATGAACCTCGTGGGCACGCGCACCACCTGCGCTTCCCGCATGCTCGAGAACTACCAGAGCGTCTACACCGCCACCTGCGTCCAGCGCATGCTCGACGCCGGCTGCCTGCCCATGGGCAAGGCCAACATGGACGAGTTTGCCTTTGGCAGCTCCACCGAGAGCTCGGCGTTCCACCGCACCAACAACCCTTGGGATACCGAGCGCGTGCCCGGCGGCTCCTCGGGCGGCTCCGCCGCCGCCGTCGCCGCGGGCGAGGTCGCGCTCTCGTTGGGTTCGGACACCGGCGGCTCCATTCGCCAGCCGGCGTCGCTGTGCGGCGTGGTGGGCTTTAAGCCCACGTATGGTGCCGTGAGCCGTTACGGCGTGGTTGCCTTTGGCTCGTCGCTCGACCAGGTGGGCCCCTTTGGCCGCACGGTCGAGGATGTCGCGCTGGCCATGAACGCGCTTACCGGCGCGGGTCACGATCCGTACGATTGCACCAGCCAGGACTGCGCCGTCGACTTTACCGAGCATCTCAACGACAGCATCGAGGGCAAGCGCGTGGGCATCATCCCCGCGTTTATGGAGGCCGAGGGCCTGACGCCCGAGGTCAAGGTCGCTGTTCAGCGCGCCGCCCAGGAGCTGCAGAACCAGGGCGCAGAGCTGGTCGAGGTCGACCTGCCGCACCTGGACGCCGCCATCGCCGCCTACTACGTCATCGGCCCGGCCGAGGCATTCTCCAACCTGGCCCGCTTCGACGGCATTCGCTACGGCTACCAGGAGGAGGGCTGCGCCAACCTGTCCGACCAGAGCTCGCTTTCGCGCGCCCATGGCTTTGGCGCCGAGGCCAAGCGCCGTCAGATGCTCGGCGCCTACCTGCTGAGCTCGGGCGTGTACGACAAGTACTACTACGCTGCGCAAAAGGCTCGCACGCTCATCACGCAGGACTACGACGCCGCGTATGCCAAGGTGGACACCATCCTCATGCCCGCCTCGCCGCGTACGGCCTTTAAGTTTGGCGAGATCAGCGACCCCACGCAGATGTACCTCTCCGACCTGTACACCATCTCGCTCAACATTTGCGGCAACGGTGGCATCTCGGTGCCGCTGGGCCTGGGCGAGGACAGCAAGCTGCCCGTTTCTGCCCAGCTGGTGGGTCCGGCGTTTAAGGACCGTCAGCTGCTCACGTTTGCCCGCGCCCTGGAGCGCGGCTTTGCCGATGCCGCCACGGGTGCGCCCGCGCTTTCCGTCGCGCCCGATTTTGCCGGGAAGGGAGGCGAGCTGTAATGAAGGAGCTTTCCGAGGTCCTGCAGGATTGGGAGGCCGTGATCGGCCTGGAGATCCATACCGAGCTCACCGCACTCGATACCAAGATGTTCTGCAACTGCAAGCTCAGCCACGATGACGAGCCCAACGCCAACGTGTGCCCGGTGTGCCTGGGTCTGCCTGGCGCCCTGCCGGTGCCCAACAAGCGCGCCATCGAGAGCATTGTCAAGGCCGGTCTCGCCACCAACTGCGAGATCCAGCGCCACTCGATGTTCTACCGCAAGCACTACTTCTATCCCGATATGGCCAAGAACTTCCAAACCACGCAGGGCCCGGTCGCCTTTGCCATGTACGGTCACCTGGACCTGGACGTGACCGGTCGCGGTGCCGCCGAGCGCCCCGACTGCGCGTTTGGCGAGGCCGAGGCCCAGAGCCTGGCGAGCGCCTCGGCCAACGCCGAGGGCCTGTCCACGTCCATGACGTCGACCATGCGCGAAGGCAATCAGCGTGCCGGCCATCTGGCCAGCTACGACGCGTCCAACCTGCAGATGCCTGAGCGCCGCGAGGACGGTTCCTACACGGTGCCCATTCGCATCCTGCGCATCCATATGGAGGAGGACGCCGCCAAGATGGTCCACGTGGGCGGTGCCGAGGGCCGTATTACCGCCGCGGCCGAGTCGCTCGTCGACTACAACCGCTGCGGCACGCCTTTGATTGAGCTCGTGACTGAGCCCGACTTGCGTACGCCCGAGGAGGCTCGCCTGTTTATGGAAAAGCTCCGTCGCATCTTTGTGACACTGGGCATTTCCGACTGCTCCATGGAGAAGGGCTCCATGCGTTGCGACGGCAATGTGTCGCTGCGCCGCCGCGGCGAGACCAAGCTGGGCACCAAGACCGAGCTCAAGAACCTCAACTCGTTTAAGAGTCTGCATGACGGCCTTGCCTACGAGATCTGCCGCCAGGCCGAGGTGCTCGAGGAGGGCGGCATTATCTACCAGGAGACCCGTCACTGGGAGCCCAGCCGCAAGCGCACCGTGGTCATGCGTGTGAAGGAAACGGCAGACGACTATCGTCTGTTCCCCGATCCCGACCTGGCGCCGTTCGATCTGGACGACGAGTTCATCGACCGCTGCCGTAGCGAGATCCCCGAGCTGCCCGATTCCAAGCGCGTCCGTTTTGAGGCCGACTTTGGTATTAAGGCGGCCGATGCCGAGCAGATCGCCGGCGACCCTGAGTTTGCCGAGTTCTTTGAGGCCGCCGCTACCGGTATGGCTGGCAAAGAGGCCCAGACGGTCGCAAACCTGCTGGTCAACGAGATGATCGCCTACCTTAAGGGCGCAGGCGTGTCGCTCACCGAGTCCGGCATTGCACCGGCTCAGGTGGCAGCTCTTGCCAAGCTGCTGGCGACCGATGCCATCAGCTCCAACCAGGCGCACGAGGTCTTTGAGGCCATGGCCCAGACCGGTGACGATCCCAACAAGATCGTCGACGAGCGCGGTATGCGTCAGGTGAGCGATGCCGGCGCGCTGCAGCCGATCGTGGACGAGGTGCTGGCAAACTGTGCCGAGCAGGCGCAGCAGTATCGTGACGGCAACCAGAAGGTCATCGGCTTTTTGGTTGGCCAGTGCATGAAGGCAAGCCGCGGCAAGGGCAACCCGAAGCTCTTCAACGAGTTGCTGAGAACGTCGCTCTCGTAACTGCGAGGCCGGGGAAGCCCCGAGTCGCCGGGGTATTTCCTCCAAATTTCAAACAGTCCTATGCAAGACGAAGGCCACATTTAGTGGCCTTCTTTGCGTGCGGAACTCATTTGGAGCAAACACCCCGGCGACTCGGGGCTTCCCCGGCCAGACGACTCGGCCGTTCGGGTCAGGTGGGCTGGATTGAATTTGGTGAATGAGGGCGCTGATGGCGCCCTCATTCTTTATATATGTTGGGAGCGCCAGGTGGTGGGGGTGGTGCCGGTGTATTGCTTGTAGGCTTGGGCGAAGGCGGCCTGCTGAGGGTAGCCTAGACGCTCTGCCACCTGCGCTATCGTGAGCGCGCTATCGGCCAAAAGGTCCTGTGCTCGCTCCATACGGCGTCTGCGAATGTAGGCGCCCAGGGACTCGCCAGTTTGGGCCTTAAAGGTGGCGCATAGTTTGGAGCGGCTTGTGTAGAGCCTCTCGGCCACCTCGTTGATACCCACACGTCTGCCTGTGTCGAGCGCGCGCTCAATCATTGCCGTTGCTTCTTCGGCAATGGTTATGCTGACGCGTGTGTCTGTCGCCTGCCGCGCCTGCTTGTGGGCCGCGCGCGAACAGGCGAGCTCCGCGACCATGGTCTCCACGATGCCCTGCATATAGACGTGTCCGCCTATGGTGCGGGCGCGGTCCTCGTTAATCCGGCGCAGCGTGCAGCAGATAGCAGACGCCGCTTCCTCGTGCCATGGCTCGGCAAACGCCTCAAAGATTCCCGCGAACTCGGTGGGATAGCGGTGCTCCAGTTCGTCAAAATATCCAGGCAAAAAGAGCACCGAGCGCGAGTGATAGAGCTCCCCCGCAAACAGCGGGCTTAATTCCTCGCCACAGCTATCTTGGATAAAGCTGCAAACGGCATTGTTTGGCCACGGTCCATGCAATGGTTTAAGGTTCGCGGGCGTTATGCCAGCCTCGGGCATGCATGTAAGTGTGGGCGCGCTGACTTCGCTCACGCAGGCGTATGGCTCGGGTGTGTATTCGGCCAGGTACATATCGTGCGTCGGGGTGATGAAATGCTCCATGACAATGCAGGCAGGGGAGAGGGGCATGATCCATGCGCGGCCGTGCGCCCGGTCGTTTGCCACCTCGCCGGTAAAGACGGCGCCCTTGCCGGTAAGCTCCAGGCCAAACTGCTCAAACTGCGGTGCATAGAGCTCGGTTATGTCGGTCGCGGCCCGATGCATTTTCAAAAGCGTCCCCTTCCTTTGCGGAAACGTCCATGCCTGGCTCGATTATGTGCCTTGGCTAACATATCAATGATAAGTTGAGTACGGTTAACTCTCAAGCCGTTAGAAAGGAATCTCATGGCAAAGGGATCAAAAAGGGAAGGTGGAGGCATCGGCGAGTTGCTCGCGTATGCCGGCGACCGCAAATTCCTAACGTATTTGGGCATGGCGCTCTCGGCGCTCTCGCAGCTGCTGGGCTTTGGCCCGTTCGTGTGCATTTGGCTTGTCGCGCGCGATCTGATTGCCGTGGCACCTAACTGGAGCGAAGCCTGCGACATCGCGACGTATGGCTGGTGGGCCGTGGGGTTTGCGCTGGCAAGCATCGTAGCTTATTTCGTGGGGCTCATGTGCACGCATCTGTCCGCGTTTCGCTGCGCGTCCAATATCCGCAAGACTACGAGCGAGCACCTGCTTAAGCTGCCGCTTGGCTACTTTGACACGCACGCCACCGGTGAGCTGCGCCGTATTGTAGACGGATGCGCCGCCTCCACCGAGACTTTGCTCGCACACATGCTGCCCGATATCGCAGGCGCCACCGCCATGGTCGCAGGCCTGCTCGTGCTGCTTTTCGCGCTCGATTGGCGTTTGGGGGCGGCATGCCTTATCTCGGTCGTCGTTTCGTTTGGCGCCATGGCCACCATGATGAGCGGCAAAGGCGCCGAGTTCATGAAGGCCTACATGGGAGCGCTGGTCAAGATGAACAAGACCGGCACCGAATACGTACGCGGCATCCCCGTGGTCAAGGTGTTTCAGCAGACGGTCT